>WBZM01001046.1_pt1 | contig 30746 bp, 25 predicted proteins | sample 5204271 | NCBI WGS metagenome assembly WBZM01 (sample SAMN12344346, study PRJNA552823) | activated sludge metagenome | biome: Activated sludge suspended growth; feature: Nitrification reactor; material: Wastewater; isolation source: activated sludge from nitrification reactor of wastewater... | reverse complement strand
TCCAGGCGATGTCGTCGCCAATGGTGGTGATCTTCCAGCCACTCAGGCTTTGTGGAGGAACCAGCATGGCGAAGTTGGTCTTGCCGCAGGCAGACGGGAAGGCGGCCGCGACGTAATGCTTGTCACCGGCGGGAGACTCGACGCCGAGGATCAGCATGTGTTCGGCCATCCAGCCGTCGTCACGCGCCATGTTGGAGGCGATGCGCAGGGCGAGGCACTTCTTGCCGAGCAGGGCATTGCCGCCGTAGCCCGAGCCGTAGGACCAGATTTCGCGCGTTTCGGGATAGTGGACGATGTACTTGGTGGTCGGGTTGCAGGGCCAGCGCGGATCCTGCTGGCCCGGCTGCTTCGGCGCTCCAATCGAGTGTACACAGGGAACGAAGCTGCCGTCGGTCCCGAGGACCGGGAAGACGTCCTTGCCCATGCGGGTCATGATTCGCATGTTCACCACGACGTAGGCGCTGTCGGTGATCTCGACGCCGATCTGGGCGATCGGCGAGCCGATGGGACCCATCGAGAAGGGGATGACGTACATTGTGCGCCCCTTCATGCACCCCTTGAACAGGCCACTGAGGATGCCACGCATCTTGGCGGGATCTTCCCAGTTGTTGGTGGGACCGGCGTCCTCCTGCTTCTCGGAGCAGATGTAGGTGCGGTCCTCTACGCGCGCGACGTCGGATGGATCCGAGAAAGCGAGGAAGGAGTTCTTGCGCTTCTTGAGCTTGATGAAGGTGCCGGCTTCGACCAGTTCAGCACAGAGACGATCATACTCTTCCTGCGAGCCGTCGGCCCACACGACGCTGGCCGGTTCGGTGAGCGCCGCAATCTCGGCAACCCATTTCTTCAGGCGTTCATGTTTGACGTAGTCGGGGGCGTTGATGGAAACAGTCTGGTTCATGGTAATCACTCTCGAATGAAGGTAGAGAAGCGGAACTTACCGTGGAGCGGCGCGCGCGGAGCCAAACCGCAAGGGCCGGAAACCGGAGTAGGCTGTCCAGCCCGGTCGGATGCGACGCGTCGGTCGCGGTTGGCGAGGAACAAGCCCAGTGCAGGGGGTGAGGTCAGCATGCCAGGCGGTGGTGCTACAAGGAACGGAGGGTTTGTGTAATTATGCCACAGGTCCGCTTCAGACCGGTGGTCGACAACATCAAGAGCCCGGCTGCGACGGCCGGCGGCGTCTCGCTGGCAGCGAGAGTTGCCGCCCATCGGGCGCGCCATTGACGGCAGTGGGGGCGCGATGAAACTGAGGAGAAGAAAAGATGAAAAAGGAACGAGAGCAACTGCGGACGGCTGCCCTGTTCTACCACCGCAACCCGAAACCGGGGAAGGTGGCGATACAGCCGACGAAGCAACTGGCCAACCAATACGACCTGTCGATGGCTTACTCACCCGGCGTCGCTGCGGCGTGCGAGGAAATCGCTGCGCTGCCGGCTGAAGTCAGCACCCTCACCTCGCGCGCCAATCTGGTGGGCGTGATCACCAATGGCACGGCGGTCCTGGGGCTGGGCGCAATCGGTCCGCTGGCGGCGAAACCGGTCATGGAAGGCAAGGCGGTACTGTTCAAGAAGTTCGCCAACATCGACGTTTTCGACCTCGAGATCGACGAACGGGATCCGGATCGTCTGGTAGACATCGTCGCCTCGCTGGAGCCGACCTTCGGCGGCATCAATCTCGAGGACATCAAGGCGCCCGAGTGCTTCCACGTCGAGAAGAAGCTGCGTCAGAGGATGAAGATCCCGGTGTTCCACGACGATCAGCATGGCACGGCGATCGTCGTCGGTGCAGCGATTCTCAATGGACTCTTCCTGCAGGGCAAGCAACTGGATCAGGTGAAGCTGGTGACATCCGGGGCCGGTGCCGCCGCGCTGGCCTGTCTCGACCTGCTGGTGATGCTTGGTTTGCCGGTTGGCAACATCTGGGTGACCGACATCAAGGGGCTCGTGTATGAAGGGCGCGTCGAGGAGATGGATGAAATCAAGGCGCGCTACGCCAAGCGCACCGATGCGCGGACGCTTGGCGAAGTGATCGTCGGCGCCGACGTCTTCCTCGGGCTGTCGGCCGGGGGCGTGTTGAAGCCGGAGATGGTCGCGCAGATGGCGCCGTTGCCTCTGATCATGGCGCTTGCCAATCCCAATCCGGAGATCCGGCCGGAAGATGTCAGGGCGGTGCGTGACGACGCGATCATCGCCACCGGGCGTTCGGACTATCCGAACCAGGTCAACAACGTGCTCTGCTTTCCCTTCATCTTCCGTGGCGCATTGGACGTCGGCGCGACCACCATCAGCGACGAGATGAAACTGGCGGCGGTGCGGGCCATCGCCGAGCTGGCGCGTGTCGAGCAGTCGGAAGTGGCCCTCAAGGCCTACGGCGAGAAGCATGCCAACTTCGGTCCCGAATACCTGATTCCGAATCCGTTCGATCCGCGGCTGATCGGCAAGATCGCTCCCGCGGTAGCAGAGGCAGCCATGGCGTCGGGAGTTGCCAGCCGGCCGCTGAAGGACGTGGAAGCCTATCGCGAGAGTCTGCACGAGTTCGTCTACCACTTCGGCCTGATCATGAAGCCGGTCTTCTCGCAGGCCAAGCAAGCGCCCCGGCGCGTGGTCTTCGCCGAAGGTGAGGACGACCGCGTCCTGCGCGCCATCCAGGTGATCGTCGACGAGGGGATCGCGCGACCCATCCTGATCGGCCATCCGGAAGAAATCGAGCGCAAGCTCGTGGCACTGAACCTTCGGGTCACGCCGGAGGACGATTTCGACATCGTGTACGCCGACAACAACTCCTTCTTCGACGAGCATTTCGAGTCCTACTGGCGCGAGTACCGGCGCCTGATGGAGCGTAAGGGGGTTTCGGCCGATTTCGCTCGCCGCGAGGTGCGCCGTCGGGCCTCACTGTTCGGTGCGATGATGGTCCGCATGGGTGATGCCGATGGCCTGATCTGCGGCACTTTCGGTCGTCACGACGTGCATCGAGAGTATGTCGAGAACGTCATCGGTCTGGCTCCCGGTGTCAGCGACCTCTACGCCATGAGCTTGCTCGTGCTGCCCGACCGGACGCTCTTCATCGCCGACACTTACATCAACTACGAGCCTTCGGCCGAGCAGCTGGTCGACATGACGCTGCTCGCTGCCGACGAGGTGCGCCGGTTCGGCATCCAGCCCCGGGTCGCCCTGCTGTCGCACTCTTCTTTTGGCTCGGAGAACACCCCGACGGCGTTGAAGATGCGTCGAGCTCTGCAGCTGCTCAAGGACCGCGCCCCGCGGCTTGAGGTCGAGGGCGAGATGCATGGCGATGCCGCGCTCGACGAGCACATTCGCCAGCGGGTGTTTCCGAGTGACGCCCGCCTCAAGGGACAGGCCAACCTGCTGATCATGCCGACCCTCGATGCGGCGAACATCTCGTTCAACCTGCTCAAGATCGCTTCTGGCGACAATCTGACCATTGGTCCAATTCTCCTCGGGGCTGCGCAGCCGGTGCATATCCTGACTTCCACGGCGACCGTTCGACGCATCGTCAACATGACGGCCCTGACCGTAGTCGACAAGCTGATGAACGAACGCTGAGCGGTCCACTCTTGGCGGCCGGGGTCGCCACGGCGGCTTGGCGGATGCTGCCAAGCTTCATTGGGTCTTGTTTCCCGCACGGGCTCCTGCATAATGTGCTACATTACATAGCTCGCGTATCTGCTTATTTTTGATCGTCTATGGCCTTGCTGGCCCGGGCCGCCGGAGCACGCCGACAAGGTAAATCATGAGGGAGAGGTGCAATGCGGATGACTCTGAGAGCCTTGACGGGGTTGTGCGTGGTGTTGCTGACGCCACTCGTGGCGTCGACCGGGACGCTGTACGCGGCCGAACAGGGCAATGGAAAGACCAAGTCGGCGGCGAACAAGACGAAGGTGAACGTGGCGGCGAAAGCCAGCACGTCCAAACCTGTGGCGCAGAAGAACCCTCCCGCGACGGGGCAGAACCGGGCGGCCAAGCGGAACACCAGCCGCACGGCGGTGGCAGAGCAGAGGAAAGTTGGCCTGGCTGCCGACCGGGAGTCCAGGAACAAGGAGGCAAAGCAACTCTCCGGTCGGGGCAAGGGCAGTCTGCGCCAGGATCCGGGCAAGCCCTCCGCTCTGGCCGCGAAGAGGGGTTTACCGCCGCCCCGTGAAGCCGCTGCGGCAGCCCCGGCTTACCAGAAGAGGAATCTGACGCGCGCGATTGCCGGCAATGCGGACCTCTGGCACGAACCGGGTCAACTCGCCGTACACTCAGGCTCGGCGCTGGTCATCGGCCAGGATGCCGGAGAGTTGCTGTACGAGAAGAATGCCAACGCCGTCGTGCCGATCGCGTCGATCACGAAGCTCATGACCGCGATGGTGGTGCTCGACAGCATGCCGAATCTGCAGGCGCCGATCAGCATCAGCGACGAAGATGTCGATTATCTGCGCGGCAGCCGTTCCCGCCTGGGAGTGGGGACAGTGATCACACGCGAGACGGCCCTGTTGCTGGCGCTGATGTCATCGGAAAACCGTGCCTCGCACGCGCTCGCTCGTCACTATCCGGGCGGTCTGCAGGCCTTCGTTGCAGCAATGAACCGCAAGGCCGCGTCGCTGGGGATGGTCCACACACGCTTCGAGGATCCCACCGGATTGAGCAGCAACAATGTATCGACCGCACATGATCTCGCACGAATGGTCGCTGCAGCGCACCGCTACCCGCTGATCCGCGAATTCTCGACGACGCCCGGTGTGCGCGCCGAAGTGAAAGGCCGTGAACTCGACTTTCACAACACGAACCAGTTGGTGAGCAGTCCGACTTGGGAAATCGGCCTGTCGAAGACCGGTTACATCCAGGAAGCCGGCAAGTGTCTGGTGATGCAGGCGCGCGTTGCCGACAAGCCGGTGGTCATCGTGCTTCTCGATTCGGCCGGAAAGCAGACCCGCATTGGCGACGCCAATCGTATCAAGCGCTGGATGGAGAGCGCGTCGGCTGCCGGCCGACTGCCGACGCCGGTCTGAGCCGCAAGCGAGGGAGCGCCGAGCCACGGCATGCCGTGGCTCTTTTTTTGGTGCGCCCAGCATGGGCGCACTCTTGCGGGTGCAAGTCCCGCCGTAAGTTGATCACAGCGAACGAAGCGAAGCGCAACTGCCTGAGGGCGACCGATGGTGGGAAGGAAGCGTGGAGCGAAACTGCGAGCCGATGAACAAGAACCGGATAGAAGGCGCTGCCGAGCAGGGCGAGCGGGCCAGAGACCGCGAAGCTCTCGTGATCAAGGCGAAGTGGCGTAGATTCGGCGGCTGTGCAGGGAAGGAGTGCGTTCTTACCTGGGGAGCTCTCGCCTTATGGCTGAAAGGCCGACGGAGACAAGCCGGAGCGAGAAGTCAGCAGAGGCCATAGTAGCCGCCGGTAGCGGGCGAAGGGTCGAACGAGTAGGAGGGCCGACGGCCATGTTGCTTGGAAGTGCACTGCATCAGAAGCTCGGGCAACCGGGGCGCAAGGCGGGAGGGCGAGGTGAAGCCAAGCCCGAAGCGTTGCGTGATGAAGCACGGCCGGCGCGACAGGGACTCGAAGGTTCAGGGCGAGATGACCTGCTCACGCAGGCGCTCGCGAGCGCGAACATGGTAATGGCGTGGAAACGCGTCAAAGCCAATCGCGGCAGTGCTGGGGTGGATGGACGGACGATTGTCGAGACGGCGGCGTACCTGAGAACGCACTGGCCGGGGATTCGGGAGGCATTACTGAACGGCAGTTACCGGCCTGAGCCAGTGCGGCGCGTACAGATTCCGAAGACCGGTGGCGGGATGCGGGAATTGGGGATTCCGACGGTGACGGATCGGCTGATCCAGCAAGCCCTGCTGCAGGTCTTGCAGCCGATGATTGATCCGACGTTCTCCGAATACAGCTTCGGCTTCCGACCCGGACGCCGTGCGCACGACGCCGTGCTCACGGCGCGGCGCTACGTGCAGGACGGTTACCGGATGGTGGTCGATGTCGATTTGGAGAAGTTCTTCGACCGGGTCAATCACGACATTCTGATGGAACGGTTATCGAGGCGAATCGACGACAAGGCCGTGCTGCGGCTGATTCGTCGTTACCTTGTGGCCGGCATCATGGATGGCGGCGTGGTCATGCAGCGGTACGAGGGGACGCCGCAAGGCGGCCCGCTGTCGCTGCTGCTGGCTAATGTGTTGCTCGACGAGGTGGATCGTGCGCTGGAAACGCGTGGTCATCGTTTCGTTCGCTATGCCGACGACTGCAATGTCTATGTGCGCAGTCGGCAGGCCGGTGAGCGGGTACTCAATGGGCTGCGCCGACTCTATGAGCCACTTCACCTGAAGGTGAATGAAGCCAAGACGGCGGTTGCACCGGCATCTGGTCGCAAGTTCCTGAGCTTTAGCTTCTGGTATGGTCCAGGTGGCCAAGTGAAATGCCGGGTTGCCGACAAGGCAAAAGAAACCTACAAGCAACGCATCCGACAACTGACGCGTCGCGCGGGCGGGCGTAGCCTGCCGGACGTAGTGGAACGGCTCCGGACTTACATGCCGGGCTGGAAGGGATACTTTCAGCTTGCGCAGACGCCGAAAGTGTTCCGCGAACTCGACGAGTGGTTGCGTCACCGGTTGCGTGCTCTGCAACTCAAGCACTGGCGTCGGGGTACGACGATGTATCGGGAATTGCTGGCGTTGGGTGCTGCTAAACCGGATGCCCATCGGATCGCCGCAAACAGCCGTCGATGGTGGCGTAACAGCTGCTTCGCGCTGAATCGTGTGATGCCGATCGCTTACTTCGACCGACTCGGCGTGCCGCGTCTCTCATAACCTCAACTACTTGAACCGCCCGGTGCGGACCCGCATGCCGGGTGGTGTGGCAGGGGAACGGTCAGGTACTCTGACCGCCCCTATGCCGATTGTGGACTTGGCAGTCCCTCCCGTTGCCATCCTCGGGTTCGCGCCTCGGACCGGTGTGGGCTGGAGCTGTGGCGAGCACCTATAACCATTGGCGATAAGCACATGAAAATTGATCCTTTGTGGTTCTAACCTTCTTCGCTATCATGGCCGCCTGTTCTGCGATGACGATGGAGAAGCGCATGTCCGGATTCCTTCACAGGCTGGGTGCGACCCTGCTGCTCGGCCTCATTGCCCTGCCCGTCTGGGCTGAACTCAGCCTGCTCAACGTCTCCTATGACGTCTCCAGGGATTTCTACAAGGATTACAACCCGTTGTTCCAGAAGCACTGGAAAGCGCTGGGCGGCGAGTTGGTCGAGCTGAAGCAATCGCATGCTGGGTCCAGCAAGCAGGTGCGGGCGGTCGCCGACGGGCTCGAAGCAGACGTGGTGACGATGAATCAGGCGTCCGACGTCGATTTTCTGGCGGCAAAGGGCCTGGTCGCGAAGGACTACGCCAAGCGCTTTGCCAACAATGCTTCGCCATACACGTCGACGATGGTGTTCATCGTTCGCAAGGGCAACCCGAAAGGGATCCGCGACTGGCCCGACCTCGTCAAGCCGGACGTCCAGGTGATCCTGCCGCATCCCAAGAACACTGGCAACGGCCGCTATACCTACCTCGCGGCCTGGGGTTTCGCACTCGCCCAGCCCGGCGGCAACGACCGCAGCGCGCAGGATTTCGTCGCCAGGCTGCTGCAGAACGCACCGCTGTTCGCCGCCGGGGGCCGCGACGCAACGACCACCTTCATGCAGCGCAGGATCGGCGACGTCCTCGTCTCTTTCGAGAGCGAGGCCGATCTCATCGCGCGCGAGTTCGGCAAGGGTGAGTTCGCCGTCGTGTACCCATCGCTGTCGATCCTCACCGAGTTTCCCGTCGCCGTCGTGAACCCGGTGGTGGACAAGAAGGGAACGCGCAAGTTGGCACAGGCCTATCTCGAGTACCTGTGGTCGCCGGCCGGCCAGGAAAACGCGGCGCAGAATTATCTGCGGCCGCGCAGTCCGGAGCTGCTGAAGAAATATGCCGAGCAGTTCCCGCCGGTGCGGACCTTCACTGTCGACGAGGTGTTCGGCGGCTGGAGCAAGGCCTTTCCGGCGCACTTCAAGGACGGCGGCACCTTCGACCAGATCTATCAGAAGAAGTAGCCCCGGGAACAGCTGCCATGCCACGGTTTCTGCTTGCGTTGGCCGCCTGATGCGCTCGCCGACTGCTCCCGGGCAATTGTTGCCCGGCTTTCGGTTGTCGCTGGGCTGCGCTGTCCTGTACCTGTCCCTACTCGTCCTGTTGCCGCTGTCGGGACTGGTCTTCAAGGCGAGCGAGCTGAGCCTTGCCGCGTTCTGGGAGATCGCCAGCGGTGAGCGGGCGCTGGCGTCCTATCGGGTGACCTTTGGCGCCTCACTGCTCGCGGCGTCGATCAACACGATTTTCGGGCTGATCGTGGCCTGGGTTCTCGTTCGCTACTCCTTCCCCGGCAAGCGGGTGATCGATGCCTTGGTGGATCTGCCTTTTGCCCTGCCGACGGCCGTTGCCGGGATCACCCTGGCGACCCTCTACGCCGGCAATGGCTGGATCGGGCGCTACCTGGAACCACTCGGTTTCAAGATCGCCTTTGCGCCGCCAGGCATCGTCGTCGCCCTGACCTTCATTGGCTTGCCATTTGTCGTCCGTACGCTGCAACCGGTGATCGAGGACATCGAGCCCGAGGTCGAGGAGGCCGCCGCGTCGCTCGGCGCCTCTCGGCTGCAGACCTTCGTCCGTGTGCTCTGGCCAGCGCTCCTGCCGGCGTTGTTGACCGGCTTCACGCTTGCCTTCTCACGCTCCATTGGCGAGTACGGATCGGTCATCTTCATCGCCGGCAATATGCCGCTGATCTCCGAGATCACGCCGCTGCTCATCATCTCGAAGCTCGAACAGTACGACGTCGTGGGGGCGACTGCGCTGGCCGTGGTGATGCTGTTCATTTCCTTCATCATGCTGTTCGTCGTCAACGGGCTGCAGTGGTGGGCGGCCACCCGTCACGGTCGCGCGGCGGACGGCGGGCTGCGGTGAGCGCTGCGGCCGGCCGGCGGGCGACTACCGAACCGCCTTGGCTGCGGCACGTGCTGCTCGCGGTCGGGCTCGGCTTCCTCTTCTTTTTCCTGCTCCTGCCCTTGCTGGCGGTATTTGCCGAGGCTTTCGCCGCCGGCGGGCGCGCCTATCTGGAAGCCCTGCAGGATCGTGACGCACGGTCGGCGATCGCGCTGACGCTGCTCGTTGCGCTCATCGTGCTGCCGCTCAACATCGGCTTTGGCGTGGCTGCCGCGTGGGCAATCGCCAAGTTCGAGTTTCGCGGCAAGAGCCTGCTGATCACTCTGATCGACCTCCCGTTCGCGGTCTCGCCGGTGGTGGTCGGCCTCGTCTTCCTGCTGATCTTCGGGGCGCAGGGCCTTTTCGGGCCCTGGCTGGCGGCGAACGACATCAAGGTGGTGTTCGCGCTCCCCGCGATCGTTCTGGTGACGATGTTCATTACCCTGCCTTTCGTCGCGCGCGAGCTGATTCCCCTGATGCAGGCGCAGGGCAGGGAGGAGGAGGAGGCCGCGATATCGCTCGGAGCAACCGGCTGGCAGATGTTCCGTCGCGTGACGCTGCCCAACATCCGGTGGGGTCTCCTTTACGGCGTGATTCTCGCCAACGCCCGTGCGATGGGCGAGTTCGGTGCCGTATCGGTGGTCTCCGGGCACATTCGCGGCGAAACCAACACGCTGCCACTGCACGTCGAGATCCTCTACAACGAGTACAACGCAGTCGGTGCCTTCGCGTCGGCGTCGGTTCTGGCCCTCCTTGCCCTCGTGACACTGGTCGCGAAGACGGTCGTCGAGTGGCGGATGCGTCGTGAAATGCGCATGCTGTCGAGCGAACCGGCGGCGGAAAACACCGCACCATGAGCAGCGAGGAAACGGGCAGAGCCGTCTTGCCCCGGCGCTGCGACCGGCTAGCGACAGGGGTACGATGACCTTGATGGACGAACACCGATGAGTATCGAAATCCGTTCAATCGGCAAGCGTTTTGGCGCCTTCGTCGCGCTGCAGGACGTCAGCCTGCACATTCCGACGGGTGAGCTGGTCGCCCTGCTGGGACCCTCCGGCTGTGGCAAGACGACCCTGCTGCGGATCATTGCCGGCATGGAAACGGCCGATAGCGGGCGGGTTCTCTTTGCCGGTGAGGAGGCCACCCATGTCCATGCGCGCGACCGAAACGTTGGCTTCGTCTTCCAGCATTATGCCCTGTTCCGTCACATGTCCGTCTTCGAGAACGTTGCCTTCGGTCTGCGCGTCAAGCCCCGCCGGCTGCGTCCTGACGAGGCGGAAATCCGCCGCCGGGTCGGTGAGTTGCTGAAGCTCGTGCAGCTTGACTGGCTGGCCGACCGTTACCCTTCACAGCTGTCGGGCGGACAGCGTCAGCGCATCGCTCTGGCGCGCGCGCTGGCAGTCGAACCACGGGTGCTGCTACTCGACGAACCCTTCGGTGCCCTCGATACCAAGGTACGCAAGGAACTGCGTCGCTGGTTGCGTCGCCTGCACGACGAGATGCACATCTCGAGTGTCTTCGTGACGCACGATCAGGAGGAAGCCCTGGAGGTGGCAGATCGCGTGGTGGTCATGAATCAGGGTCGAATCGAGCAGATCGGCTCTCCCGACGAGGTCTACACGAATCCAGCGTCACCCTTCGTCTATCAGTTCCTGGGCAACGTCAACGTGTTCCACAGCCGGATGCACGGTGCGTGGGCGGATGTCGGCCGGGAGCAGACCGGAGCCGCCACGACGGCAGGGGCGACCGCCTACGTGCGACCACACGATATCGAAGTCGAGCACCACCCCGTTGTTGGCAGCCTGGAGGCGACGGTGCAGGAAGTGCACGCCATCGGGCCTGTCGTACGCGTCGAACTGGCACATGCTTCAGAACTGATCGAGGTCGAACTGACACGCGAGCGCGCCAATGCCCTGGCCTTGGCCAAGGGCCAGCAGGTCTGGTTGAAGCCACGCGAACTCAGGGTTTTTGCGGCAGCGCCAGCGGTGCTGGAAGAGGGGGGGTCGGGAATCTAGAGGGTGATCGTGGGCGCACCGGCGGGAAGCCGCATGAATGGTCGCCAAAACCAGCGACGGCGGCTGATGAGCCGGCACATTGTCTGGTACGATGCGCCGTGATGGAGAAAACTCCTGCCATTAAATTCGCTACTTCCCTCCTCCAGCTGACGCTGTATTGGATCGTGGCAAGCGGCCTTTTCGCTGGCTTCGCTTGCGCCCAGTCGGAGCCGGCGATGCTCGTGATCGCGCATCCGGCGATCGCCGAAGACTCCATACCGCGCGCCACGTTGCGTGCCATCCTCGGAATGCGCCTGCAGCGATGGCCCGGCGAAACACCGGTAAAGGTCTTTGTGCTTGCCGACGAGACGCCGGAGCACGCCACCTTCAGCAAGTCCGTCCTGCAGGTCTTTCCGCAACAGTTGCGCATGGCCTGGGACCGGCAGGTCTTTTCGGGCCAGGGCCAGTACCCGGAGATGGTTGCTTCACCACAGGAGATGTTGGCCAGGGTGGCATCCACGCCCGGTGCCATTGGTTACGTCAAGGCGAGCGAGGTGACTCCGAATGTGCGTGTGCTCAAGATTCGCTAGGACCGCAGCGAGCATCGTGCTGGCCGGCTGCCTGCTGTCCTGGCACGCGGCTTCCCATGCGCTCGACCTGCTTGATGGCGATTTCCAGTTGCATGGCTTTGCTTCGCTGACGCTGGTGACCACGACCGACAACAACTTCTTTGGTCAGAGCGACAACCAGATCAGCAAGGATTTCTCCGAAGTCGGTGTCAATGCCTCGTGGCGTCTGACGCCGGCGCTGCAGCTTTCGGGCGGACTGCTGTCGCGACGGGCGGGCGGCACTGACGACGGCGGCGTGCGGTTGGACTACGGCTTGCTCGACTGGGCGCCGATGTCGAGTGAAGAAGGCCGGGCCGGGATTCGCATGGGGCGGATCAAGACTGCTTATGGTCTGTACAACACGACACGCGATGTCCCCTTCACCCGGCCCAGCATCATCCTGCCGCAGTCGATCTACTTCGAGCGGACGCGCAACCTGACCGTGTCCGCGGACGGTGCCGAGGTCTACGTCGAGCGCTTCGGCGAAGGCGGGACGTTCTCGGCTAGCTTCGCCTATGGGCAGCCACAAACCGATACCGAGGCGGCAAAAGTGCCTCTGGTCGGTCTCGACCGTCCCGGCAAGCTCGATTCAAAGTTGGCGCCCGATCTGCAGATCCTCTATGAGGGGGCCGGCAACAGGTATCGGCTGGCGTTCACGGCGCTGCGTCTCGACCTCAAGTACCAGCCGGGTTACCGGGACATCCTGCAAGCGGGCAGGTTCAGGCTGACGCCACTGATCTTTTCCGCACAGTACAACGCCGAGAACTGGAGCCTGACCAGCGAATACGCCTTGCGCCGGACTTCGGTCACCGATTTTGGTCCGTACTTCTACAACGGCACCTTCAACGGAGAGAGCTATTATGTGCAGGGGACCTATCGGCTGACGCCGCAGTGGGAAGCCCTGCTGCGCTACGATGCCTTCTACGCCGATCAGAATGATCGCGATGGCGCGGACTTCGCTGCCGCCACCCGCCTTCCCGGCTTCACCCGCTTTGCCAAGGACTGGACCGTCGGCTTGCGTTTCGACGTCACACCTCAGTTCATGCTGCGCGCCGAGGCGCATTTCGTCGACGGCACAGGCTTCCTGGCGGCGCAGGACAACCCGAATCCGCAGGCCCTGCGCCGCTACTGGGACAACTTCATGCTGCAAGCCTCCTTCCGTTTCTAGTCGCGACGAATGCCGGAAAGAAAACCCCCGAAGGGAGAACCTGGCGGATCGCGCTTCCTCAGCCTCAAGTGGAAGGTGCTGCTGACCCTGGGTGCGGTCATGCTGTCGGTCAACGGAGTGCTGTCCTGGTTGCATTATCAGGATCTGATGACCCGCTTCGACGAGCAGCGCGCCGAGACCCGTGCACGCCTGGCGGCACAGGCATTTGCTCTGCGCAACGAGGTTGGCTTGCGGCTGCAGGCGCTAGCTGGCGTCCTGGCTGCCCTCGATTCGGTTGGTGTCACCCTGTTCCCGACTTCGGCTGGCAATGCCCTGCTGCGGCAGCACTTCGACAGCTACTGGCCCGCCCTGCAGTACGGCTACGGGATCGACTCGCTGCAGGTCTACCTGACGGGCGGCGAGCAGTTGGCTGCGTGGACCAGTTCTGGCGGGCCGGAGGTCCAGCCGACCGTGCAGGTGACCGAGGTCATCAACAGCGAGAGGGCGACGAGCTGGACAAACTGCAGCGAAGTGTGCACCGAGTATGCGGCCGCACCCATCCTTTCGGCGGGAAAGGTGGCCGGCGCTGTCGTCGTCGGCAGTTCTCTGGCTGAGGTCGTCAATTCGTTCCAACGCGTCACCGGCGCCGATCTGGGTGTCCTCGTCCCGCACGTCGGGCCTCTGTCGGAGGCTTCGGTCGACGAAGCCTTGCTGCCGCGGCTCGGTCTGCGAGCCATCCCGCTGAGCAGCATGGGCAGTCATCGGCCTCTCCTGCGCCAGCTGCAGTCACTGCCACAGACTCCCCCTGGTCCCGCGCATGCCTACCTTTCGCTACCTTACGACGGCAGGCAGTTCGAGCTGTCGTTTCTTGTCCTGGACTTCCCCGCGGCAGCTTCCAGGCCGGCGACGATGGTGGTCATCGACGATCTGACGCTGGCGCTGGTCGATATCCACCAGTCCGTGGTGAACCGCCTGCAGGGCGAGTTGCTGGTTTCACTGGTGTCACTGCTGCTTCTGTCGCTGCTGGTGAACGCCCCGCTGCAGCGTATGGCGCGGACCGCCAATGCGATTCCCTTGCTCGGACGCAGCGCCTTTGCCGAGGCACGGCGACGGATCGCTCCCCGGCCCCGTCGCCTGGTTGAGGACGAAATCGACAGGCTGGATGAGGCGGCGATCGACCTGTCGTACCGCCTCGAGACGCTCGAGCGCGACGTCGCGGCTCACGCGGCGGTAACCGAGGGAATGCTGCAGCGGATCTCGGTCGAACGGGACTTCAGCCGCAGTCTACTCGATACGGCGCAGGTCATCGTCCTCACGCAGTCCGCTGCCGGTCGCATCCTCACGCTCAATCGCTACGGGCGCCAGCTTGCCGGTCTCGGGGAGGAACAGCTGGCGGCCAGCTCCTTTTTTGAACTCATTGGTGGCGACTCGCTGCAGGTGGCTGCGGCACGGCAGGCCGTGCATGAGATCGCTTCGGGCGATCGCCAGCACGTGCAGCTTGAATCGATCCTCCAGGGCAAGGGCGGCGAGTCCTACGAGATCACCTGGAATCATTCGCGGTTGGCCGGGCAGCCGGGTGATGCCGTGATGGTTCTGTCAGTCGGTGTCGACCACACCGAACGCAAGTATCTGGCGGAACGTGATCCGCTCACGGGACTGGTCAATCGGCGCCACTTCCAGGACATCCTGCGCAGGGCCCTGGTCGATGCCCGTCGCTCGCGGCGTGATGGTGCGCTGCTTTATCTTGACCTCGATGCCTTCAAGTACGTCAACGACGTCAGCGGCCACCAGGCAGGTGACGCGCTGCTCAAGATCGTTGCCGAAGAGGTCGCGCACGTCGCCCGCACGAGTGACCGGATCGGGCGCCTGGGCGGCGACGAACTTGGCGTCCTGCTGCACGAGTGCGACAGTGCCGGCGCGGTACAGGTGGCGGAGAAGATCAACCGACGCCTGGCCGAGATCAAGTTCCCCGGTCTCGGAGCCAATCACCGGGTATCTGCGAGCATCGGCATCGTCGTCTTCTCGGCGGCCAAGATGAATGCTGAACTGCTGCTGACCAACGCCGACATCGCCATGTACCAGGCCAAGTCGAAGGGGGGAGGGGGGTGGCACGTCTACTCGGAGGGAGAGGGGGTGCAGGAAAGGATGCAGAATCGCCTGCACTGGGAGGAGATGATCAACCGCGCTCTGGCCAATGATGGGTTCATCGTTCACTATCAGCCGATCCTCGACATTGCTTCGCGCAAGGTGAGCCATTTCGAGGCTCTGGTGCGCATGCGCGCGGTCGACGGCGGTGTGGTGCCGCCGGGCATGTTCATGGAGGTGGCCGAGAGCAGCGGTCTGATACGCGAGATCGATCGTCATGTGACCGGCATGGTCCTGGCGCGGATGGAGCTTTCTCGTCGGGCTGGGCGGAGGTACAGGTTCTCGATCAACCTGTCGGGCGTCAGCATCAATGACGCCAGCCTGCTGTCCTTCCTGCGCGAGAAGCTGGCGCAGAGGCGCGACCTCGCGGGTGACGTCGTGTTCGAGATTACGGAAACGGCGGCGGTGGCTGATTTCGCTGCCGCCCGCAAGTTCATGGGAGCGGTCCGGGAACTCGGTTGCACATTCTCGCTCGATGATTTCGGCGTCGGCTTTTCGTCGTTCAATTACGTCAAACAGTTGCCGGTCGACTACGTAAAGATCGACGGTTCGTTCGTCCGCTCCCTCGTCGACAGTCAGGACGACCAAGTCTTTGTCGAGGCACTGTCGAAAGTGGCGCATGGATTCGGCAAGAAAACCGTTGCCGAGTTCGTGGAAGATGAACGCGCCCTGAACATGCTGGCCAGCTTTGGCGTCGACTACGCTCAGGGCTACTTCATCGGCAAGCCGGCGGAGGAGATCCCTTGATCGGTCGCGGGCTTCCTGCGACCCGGGGTGGCCGGGGTGCCGGTGATATAATGCGCGGCCATCCACGGCCCATCCGACTTGCGACCACTCTCCTCCAGCATGCCGTTGTATACCCTGGGCATCAACCACCATTCGGCGCCACTTTCGATTCGTGAGCAGGTGGCTTTCCACCCCGAAAGGGTACAGCTGGCGCTTGCCGACCTGACGCGTCGCAACTCGGTTCATGAAGCGGCAATTCTGTCGACCTGCAACCGTACGGAGGTCTACGTGGCGACCGATGCGCCCGACGTGGCTTGCCAATGGCTGGCCGAGTATCACCGGTTGGAGCGGCGACAGATCGAGCCGTACCTGTATACCTACCCGGAGCGCGCGGCCGTGCGGCATGTTTTCCGGGTGGCCAGCGGACTTGATTCGATGGTCCTTGGCGAGCCACAGATCCTGGGGCAGATGAAGGAGGCCGTGCGTGCTGCCGATGAGGCAGGGACGTTGGGAACGACCCTGCACAAGCTTTTTCAGCAGTCCTTCGCGGTAGCCAAAGAGGTTCGCTCGACGACTGCCATCGGTTCCAACATCGTATCCATGGCGGCGGCGGCCGTTCGACTGGCGTGCAGGATTTTCGAGCGGATCGGCGAGCAGCGCATCCTCTTCATCGGCGCCGGTGAGATGGTCGAGCTGTGTGCCCGTCATTTCGCCGTGCAGCAGCCGAGGCAGGTGGTGATTGCCAACCGCACGGCCGAGCGTGGGCTTGCTCTTGCGGATCGCTTTGGTGGCTCGGCCATCCGCCTCGAAGAACTCGGCGAGCGCCTCCCCCAGTTCGATATCGTCATTTCGTGCACTGCCAGCCCGCTGCCGATCATCGGCCTCGGCATGGTCGAAAGGGCGATCAGGGTGCGTCGCCATCGCCCGATGTTCATGGTTGATCTCGCGGTCCCACGCGACATCGAACCCGAGGTCGGCGACATGGACGATGTCTTCCTGTACACGGTCGATGACTTGGCGCAGGTGGTGGAGTCCGGCATGGAATCGCGGCAGGCCGCCGTGGTGGACGCAGAGGCGATCATCAGCGAGCGTGTCGAGGCGTTTCTGCGTTGGCTCGCGACGCGGGCGACCGTTCCGGTCATCCGTTCGCTACGGGATGCGGCCGAACGCGCTCGCAGGCACGAGGTCGAGCACGCGCTGAAACTGCTGTCCAGGGGCGAGGATCCGGCACAGGTCCTCGAACACTTGTCGCACAGGCTGACCAACAAGTTTCTGCATGCTCCGACACAGGCGTTGACGCAGGCCGGTGGCGACAACCACGACCTGCATTCGCTCGTCGGGTTGCTCTTCCACCCGCACGTGGATCACCGCCCAGGCGATTGACCGGCCGCGCCGAAACCACGCTCCCGCTGGAACCCGATCCCGTATTCCTCACCTGCCGGAACCGACCATCTGATGAACGAGAGCATTCGTAAAAAACTGGAGCGCCTTGCCGGGCGGCTCGACGAGCTAGACCGCATGCTGGCGCAGGGTGAAGCGACCCGGGACATCGATGAGTATCGCAAATTGTCGCGCGAGCACGCTGAACTCGGCCCGCTGGTTCTGCTGTACCACGACTGGCGGCGAGCCCAGGCGGATTTGGCAAGCGGCATCGAGATGCTGGCGGATCCGGAGATGCGGGAGCTGGCCGAGGCCGAGGTGTCTGCCCTTCGCGGACGCCTGCCGGCAATTGAAGATGAACTGCAGAAGCTGCTGCTGCCGCGCGACGCCAATGACGAGCGCAACGTCTTTCTCGAGATACGTGCCGGGACAGGTGGCGATGAGTCCGCACTTTTTGCCGGCAACCTGTTTCGCATGTATGCGCGCTACGCAGAACGTCGGCGCTGGCAGGTCGAGGTGATCTCGGCGAATGTTTCCGACCTCGGTGGCTATCGCGAAGTCATTGCCCGCATCGTTGGCGGTGGCGTCTACTCCCGCCTGAAGTTCGAGTCGGGAGGTCACCGAGTGCAGCGTGTTCCAGAGACCGAAGCACAGGGCCGCATCCATACCTCGGCTTGTACCGTGGCGATCATGCCGGAGGCGGAAGCGCTGGAAGAGGTTCTGATCAGCCCGACGGACATCCGTGTCGATACCTATCGTGCATCCGGCGCGGGGGGTCAGCACATCAACAAGACCGACTCGGCAGTGCGCATCACCCACCTGCCCACCGGGATCGTCGTCGAGTGCCAGGATGACCGCTCGCAACACAAGAACAAGGCGCAGGCGATGTCCGTCCTGGTCGCTCGAATCAAGGATCTGCAGGAACGCGAGCAGCACGCCAACATCGCTTCCACGCGCAGGAACCTCATCGGCAGCGGTGATCGTTCGGAGCGGATTCGCACCTACAACTTCCCACAGGGGCGCGTGACGGACCACCGGATCAACCTGACGCTGTACAAGATCGACGCCATCATGGATGGTGAGCTTGACGAACTCATCACGGCACTCACTGCCGAGCATCAGGCTGATCAGCTGGCCATGCTCGCCGATGCCGGGTGACGCGTCTGGTAGCGGCTTGGTGACGACCATCGGCGAAGCTTGGCGGCTTGCAAGGCAGCGGATCGATCGCCTCGATGCCCGCCTGCTGATTGAGCACGTGGCCAGTTGCAGCCACGCCGATCTTCTCGCTCATCCGAGCAGGCCGCTGTCAGCGCGGCAGGTGCGGCAACTCGAAGCGCTCGTGCAGCGACGTACGAGCGGTGAGCCTCTGGCTCACTTGGTCGGGTCAGTGGGCTTCTACGGTCGCGAGTTCAGGGTCAACGCCGACGTGCTGGTGCCGCGTCCCGAAACGGAACTGCTGGTCGAACTGGCACTCGAAAGAGTGCGAGCGTTGCACGAACCCGCTGTCGCGGATCTCGGCACGGGTTCCGGCGTGTTGGCGATCAGCTTGAAGTGCCTTTGCCCGCAAGCCAGGGTGGTGGCAGTCGATCTGTCACCAGCGGCGCTGGCCGTGGCGCGAATGAACGCGGCTCTGCACGGGGTGAGCATACGCTTCCTCGAAGGCGATTGGTATGGACCACTCGGGGGTGAGCGCTTCGATCTGATTGTCGCCAACCCGCCCTACGTGGCCATGTCTGACCCGCATCTGGAGAGCGGTGGCCTGCCGTTCGAACCGCGGATGGCTTTGACCGATGGTGTCGCGGGAGGTGACGGACTGGACTGCACGCGGGTGATCGTTGGCGGTGCGGCGATGCACCTGCTGCCGGGAGGCTGCCTGCTGATCGAGCATGGGCATGATCAGGGCGAGGCAGTTCGCCAGTTGTTGCAAGAGGCCGGTCTGGCCGGCATGGCGACCTGGTCCGACCTGGCAGGGATCGAGCGGGTCAGCGCTGCGCGCGTGCCGGGCAGCCGGGACAGAGGGTCGCAGCAGGACGGTTTCTTTCTTCAACCAGATGAGCTATGAGGTCTCAAGATGGATGTGCAGCAGCTGATCAAGGAGCAGGTGACGAGCAACCCAGTGGTCCTTTACATGAAAGGGACGCCACAGTTTCCGCAGTGCGGCTTCTCCGCCGTGTCGGTCCAGATTCTCAAGGCTTGTGGTCTTTCGAGTTTCTTCAGTGTCAATGTCCTCGAAGCCCCGGAGATTCGCAGCGGTATCAAGGAGTTTGCCAATTGGCCGACGATTCCGCAGCTGTATGTCGGTGGCGAGTTCATCGGCGGTTGCGATATCATGCGCGAGATGTACGAGGAGGGCGAGTTGCAGAAGCTCCTGCAGGATCAGGCTGGCGTCAGCTGAAGACTCGTTCCGCTGGCAGTGGCCATGTCGACGGGCATGGCCTCGCCGACACTCGCCTGGGTTCGGGCTCTTCTCTCCGCAGTCGCTTGGCGCGACCATCAGCCGCTGGCAGACCATTGAAAGGGAGGCCACATGACTATGCGACCCTCACTCGGACGGTTCGCGCCGACCCTGTTTCTTGCGATCCTGCTTTCGGCGTGTGCCGGTTACAGCGGCTACGGCCTGAAGCCCGGCGTGGCGACCGTGTCCGACGTCATCGCGACGATGGGCACGCCGGCGATGCGTTGGCTGGACGCCGATGGCAGCGAGCAGCTGGCCTATCCTCGTGGCCCATCCGGTCCGCAGACGTTCATGGTCTTCATCGCCCCGGACGGCAGACTGCGGCGGATCGAGCAGGTGCTGGACATGGAGCACTTTGCGCGTGTCGAGCCGGGCAAGAGCGACCGGGAGTCCGTCCTGCGTCTCCTCGGTCCGCCGGTGCCGCAATGGACCGAGTATTTCAGAGCGCGCAACGAACTCGTCTGGGAGTGGCAGTTCTGCGATTCGTGGAACCAACTCGCGCGCTTTGACGTCCTCTTCGACGCAAGTACCGGGATCGTCCGCACGAGTTACCAACGCCAGGCACTGATGGGCTGGAATGGCGTAGCACCCTTCTGCGGCCACTGAGCAGCACACTCGGCGCCACCGCCCGCGCCGCGGCTTACTGGGGTCATCGGCAGCCGGCGTCAGAACGAGACGAGGCGGACATTGGCCGAGCTCAGCCGATCGCTGAGGACGGCGAGGAAGGCCTGGTAAAAGTGCATGCGGCAGGTTGCCGACGATTCCTGCAGGGCAGTCGCGGCGATCATCACCAGCTTGGCGTCGGTCAGCGCGACGACGTCGGCGCCGCGCAGCGCGGTCGCCTTGCCGATCACCGCCATTTCACCGAAACACTCGCCACTGGTCAGCAGATCGAGAAGCATGCCGTTCTTGAGCACCTTCAGTTCGCCTTCGGCGAGGAAGTAAAAGCAGTCCCCTACCTCGCCGTCGGCAATGATGACGGTGTCGGGGGCAACCCGGCTCCATCTCGAGAAGCGGACGACTTCCCAGATCTCGGCTTCGGAGAACTCGGCAAAGAAGCCGAATGACCGGAGCTTTTCGAACTTCTCGAAATCGGCCATGCGCTCCGCGGGCACGCTTGGCCTCCTGCCGCGGAAGGCGAGAGTCAGGTCGTGTCCGAACTCGGTCCAACTGCTGTACCGCGCATCCAGCTGCTTGTTCATCGCACGCGCGACGATCGCATCGAGCGCTGCGGGGATCTCGTTGCGCAGCGACGACGGGCGGCGCGGCTCGGCGTTTATGATCTGGTATATCAGGTCGTAGCTGTTGCGGGCCTGAAACGGCAACTGCCCGGTCAGCAACTGGTACATGACTACGCCGAGCGAGTAGATGTCGGTCTGGTGATCCAGCGCTCGGTCCTTCACCTGTTCGGGCGACATGTAGGCGGGCGAGCCGATGCCGAGTACCAGCGTCCGCTCTGGCGAACCGATGATCGCTGCGCCAAAATCGGAGACCTTGATGTCACCCTGATTGCGGTCGGTACTGGCAAAGAGGATGTTCGCCGGTTTGATGTCGCGATGGGTGATGCCCATCCGAAAGGCGAAGTCGAGCGCCCGAGTGCACTTGAAGATGATTTCGACGACACGCTCGATGGGCAGCAACTGGCCCCGGGAGCAGACGCTTTCGAGTGTGCCGCCCGGGACATGCTCCATGACGATGTAGCAGAGCTGGTCATCGACCACAGCATCATAGGTCTGCACGATGTGCGGGTGCGACATCTTGCCGATCAGCGCGGCCTCGTTGAGGAAGAGGTGAGTGTATAGCTTGCCTCTCCTGGGATCCTTGAGGATGCCGGGGAAAGCAATCTTGATCGCCACCTCGCGTCGTGAGAACGGGTCGCTTCCCAGATAGACGGTGGACGTCGCCCCGCGGCCGATCTCGCGCACCAGTTCATACTTTCCGACCTTGTCCATCCCGACGACAGACGCCTAGGTTGGCGAACGGGCGCGGGCGATTGCTGCCCTGACTTGCCGTGGCGCCGTGGCGCCGTGGTGATCGCGCGCTGCCAGCGAGCCCTCGACCGTCAGCACGGCGAAGACGTCACCGTCGATCAGCGGCGAGAACTGGCGCAGTTCGGCGAGCGACAATTGCGCCAAGTCCGTACCCCGCTCCTCGGCGCGGCGGACGGCCTGCCCCACTGCTTCATGGGCATCACGAAACGGCAGGCCCTTGCGGGTCAGGTAGTCGGCGAGGTCGGTGGCTGTCGCAAAACCCTGGCGCAGTGCGCTGCGCATGTTCTCCGCATTGGCGGTGATCCCGGGGATCATCTCGATGAAGATGCGCAACGTATCGGTAACGGTGTCGATGGCGTCGAAAAGTGGCTCCTTGTCTTCCTGGTTGTCCTTGTTGTAGGCCAGTGGCTGGCCCTTCATCAGGGTCAGCAGGCCGACAAGGTGGCCGAAGACGCGGCCCGTCTTGCCGCGTGCCAGCTCGGGCACGTCCGGGTTCCGCTTCTGCGGCATGATCGAGCTGCCGGTGCAGAAGCGGTCAGCCAGGGTGATGAAGCCGAAACGCGGGTTCATCCACAGCACCAGTTCTTCCGATAGCCGCGACAGATGCATCATCAGCAGGGCGCTGGCGGCACAGAATTCAATCGCGAAATCGCGGTCCGAGACGGCATCCAGTGAATTCCCGCAGACTGCGTCGAAGCCGAGCAACTCGGCGACGTACTGCCGGTCGATCGGATAGGTGGTGCCAGCGAGCGCGGCCGCCCCGAGCGGCAAACGGTTGGTGCGACGCCGACAATCGGCGAAGCGTTCGGCGTCCCGGCGCGCCATCTCGACATAGGCGAGCAGGTGGTGTCCGAGGGTCACCGGCTGCGCGACCTGCAGGTGGGTGAAGCCAGGCAGTGGGGTTGCCGCTTCCCGCTCCGCCAAGTCCAGGAGGCGGCTCTGGAATTCGCCAAGCAGGGCGTCGATACCGTCGATCGCGTCGCGCAGGAAGAGACGAATGTCGGTCGCCACCTGGTCGTTGCGCGAGCGACCGGTGTGCAGCCGTTTGCCGGCGTCGCCGATCAGCGTCGTCAACCTCTTCTCTATGTTCAGGTGCACGTCTTCCAGGTCGACCGACCAGACGAAGACACCGCTGGCAATCTCGTCTGCCACCTGCGTCATGCCCCGCTCGATGTCGGCAAGGTCGGCTGCACTGATGATTCCCTGCCGCGCCAGCATCGTTGCGTGCGCCAGCGAGGCCCGGATGTCTTGCCGCCACATCCGCTGGTCGAAGCGGACCGAGGCGGTGTAGCGTTTGACGAGTTCGGAGGTAGGTTCGGAGAAGCGGCCGGCCCAAGTGTACTGGGAAGGGTCCGATGGGCTCATGGGCAACAGGTTCCTGGGCTAAAATCATTCGTAGAACCTTGAACAGGCGCCACTGCAACTGATGGCAAGTATAAAGCAAAACGCCCAGAGCCGGCTGCTGCCCGATTTCCGCAATGCTGGAGTCATTTTGCGCATCCTGCTTGGGGTCAATCTGCTGGCCTTGCTCGCCGCCTTGGTGCGCAGCGACGGGCTGCTTGCCTGCCTGCGGGACTACTTCACCATGGCCGCCTGGCTGCAGCCCCTGTTGCTTTTCAACCTCGCCGCACTTGCACTGCTCGGTAGCTGGCTGCACGGCCTCCCGCCATGGAGCGCCCGCGTGTTGGTCCTCGTTCTGGCTGCGACGTCGGCGGCCATGCTCTCGCTGCTGTGGTCTCTTCTCACCTTCGATGAATGGGGTTGGCAGGGGCTGGTACGGGCCGCTCTGCTTGCCGGAACGGCGGCGGCCTGCATGCTCTCCTACTTGGCATTGCGCGCCAGCGCCTTGTCGCCAGCCCTGATCGAGGCCCGCCTGCAATCGCTGACTGCTCGCATCCGGCCGCATTTCCTGTTCAACAGTCTCACTGCGGTGATGTCATTGATCCGCCTCGACCCGCGCCGTGCCGAAAGCGCGCTCGAAGAACTTGCCGACCTGTTCCGTGCGCTTCTGCGCGACCCGCGCCAACTGGTGCCGATCGGTGATGAGCTGGCCTTGTGCCGGCAGTATCTGGATCTGGAGAAGCTGCGCCTGGGCGAGCGCCTGCGGGTCGAGTGGAGCATCGATGATCTGCCTGCCGATCTCCTGGTGCCGCCGCTGCTGCTGCAACCTTTGCTCGAGAACGCCGTCTATCACGGCATCGAGCCAGTTGACAATGGTGGCACGATCCGCGTTGCCCTGCTGCGGCGTGCCGACGAACTGCGCATCGACCTGGCCAATCCGACGAGCGTGTCGCATGCCGAGCATGCACGTGGCAACCACATGGCTCTCGACAACATCGAAGAGCGGCTGGCACTGTACTACGATCTCGAGGCCCGGCTCGACACAGGCGAGGTGCGGCTTGCTGACGGGAGCCACGAGTATCGCGTACACATCGTCCTCCCCTGCGGCGGCCGCTGGCGGTGAACGCGGTCGTCTCCCCGCCCGCGTCCCCCATCGCGGTGCTGATCGTCGACGATGAAGCGCCGGCCCGGGCGCGCTTGCGCGACGTACTTGCCGATATCGCGACCGAACTGCCGAACGAAGTGGTCGCCGAGGCCGAGAACGGCGTCGTCGCACTTGGCATGATCGCTGCCCACGAGGTGGATGTCGCGCTGGTCGATATCCGCATGCCGACTATGGACGGGATTGAATTCGCACGCCATCTGTCGCAGTTGGAGAAGCCGCCAGCGGTGATCTTCGTCACCGCCTACGATGCCTACGCGGTGCAGGCCTTCGAGCTCAGTGCCCTTGACTATCTCCTCAAGCCAGTGCGGTTCACACGCCTGCTCGCCGCATTGCGCAAACTGCCGCAACAGCCCTCGCTGAGCAAGGCGCAGCTGGCGCGGCTGCCGCAGGCGGCGCGCAGCCATCTTTCCTGTCATGAACGTGGTCGCCTGTTGCTGATCCCAGTCGCGGCGATCATCTACCTGAAGGCCGACCTCAAGTACGTGACGGTCCGTACCCGTGAGCGTGAGTTTCTGGTGGACGAGTCGCTGACCCATCTCGAGGAGGAATACCGCGATCTGTTCGTCCGGCTGCACCGCAGCGTGCTGGTCGCCCGCGACGCGATCATCGGTTTCGCGCGCAGCGGCGCCGATGATGCCGACACGCAATGGCAGGCGATGCTGCGTGACGTTGCGGAGCGACTGCCGGTCAGTCGCCGACAGTGGCCGTTGGTCAAGTCGCTGGTTCGCCGCAGCGGCGTCTGATGGGGCAGGTCGGGGCCTGCGGTTCTTGACGATCATCAAGGCAACGGCGTGGGGGCTTCCTATAATCCCGCTTTCCTTCCGACGACAATTCGATGATCTGCTTCGGACTTTGGCCAAGACTTCTCGGCTGTGTGCTGGCGGGATCTGCCGCCCTGCCGGCTGCCGCGCTGGACCTAGAGCGGGCCAAGGAGATCTACGGGCCCTGCGCGGCCTGTCATGGCGAGTTCGGCGCCGGCGGCAAGAAGGGCGAGTATCCGCGCATTGCCGGGCAACTACCGAAATACCTCGAGCAGCAATTGAAGGCGTTCCAGAGCCAGCGGCGAGTCAACCTGCCGATGTATCCCTACACCAAGGAACGGGAGCTGCCGGACGAGGACATGAAGCTTGTCTCGGCCTACTTGGCCCAGATCGAACTGCCGACGAGGCCGCCCGTGTTCAAGGACAGCGATGGTGCGCTGACGCGCCTGCTGGCGATGGAAAAAGTGATGATCGTTCCGCGCGCGGAAGGCAACATCGACCGGGGCAAGCTCGTCTATGACCAGCAGTGCGCCGTCTGTCACGGCAAGAGTGGCAAGGGCCGCGGCATGTTCCCGATGTTGGTCGGGCAGTACACCAGCTATCTGAAGAAGCAGATCGACGCCTACCTGAAGGCCGATCGTCCGCACGATGAAGACAGAGCCAGCGAGGGCGTGCTGTACCGCTTGCCGGCGCAGGACATTCAGGATGTCCTGGCTCACCTGACCGCGATCCAGGAGGTGCAACCCTGAGACTCAAAGCCGCTGCCAGACCTGCCAGCGTTCGCGACCGGCGAAGACCGGTAGCGAGTCGCTGACCGCGCGGTCTTCACGGCAGGCGAATGCCGGCGACAGCAGCGCGGCCAGTTGCTCCGGCAGAATGCCGAACGGCGGGCCCCGCAGTTCCGCCGTCAAGAAGAAGTAGCCGGCCAGCAGTCCGCCGGCGGGCAGCAACTCGGCCACCCGGCGTCCGTACTGCGGCCACAGGTGACGCGGCAGTGCACAAAGGAAGGCGCGTTCGTAGATGAGGTCGAAAGGCTCTGCAGGGACGAAGGAAAAGAAGTCGGCTGCAAGCAGCGCACCGCGCCAGGAGTCGCCGACGGTCTCGCGAGCCAGTTCGATGGCGGCGGTCGAAAAGTCCAGCGCCGTCACCTGCCAGCCCTGTTGGTCGAGATAGGCCGCATCCAGGCCGCTGCCGCAGCCAGGAACGAGAACCCTTGGCGTCTGTCTCCCCGCCGTCGCTGCGGCAGGGTCGATCGCTGGTGTGCCGGCGCCGACAAAGCGCCGCAACTCGAGTGGCGCGGTACCGGCTTCCCATGGCGTGACGCCGCTGCGGAAACGATGGTCCCAGAAGTCGGCGAGTTCCGGCCGCTGGCTGGCTGGCTTTTCGGACAAGTCTGTGCGCTCCTTGCTAGAATCACTGCCGTCGGCATGACATCGGGGCATCGATGCCGACTTCGCCTGCCGGACGTCCGGCCAATGCTCCCTGCCGGAATCTTGCCGTGATGAGTGGTCCCTCAGTCCCGCCGCGTATCGTCATCGCCTCACGTGAATCGCGCCTCGCGATGTGGCAGGCGGAACACATTCGTGCCCGCCTCGGCGGATTATATCCAGAGACGACGGTCGACATCCTCGGCATGAGCACTCGTGGTGACCAGATCCTCGATCGACCGCTGGCTGCGATCGGCGGCAAGGGCCTGTTCATCAAGGAACTCGAGGTCGCCATGCAGGATGGCAGCGCGGATCTCGCGGTTCACTCGCTGAAGGACGTGCCGATGGAGATGCCTGACGGCTTCGTGCTGGCGGCGATTTCGGCGCGAGAGAACCCCTGCGACGCCTTCGTCTCCAATCTATTTTCCGTCATCGATGAGCTGCCGGCGGGAGCCGTAGTCGGGACTTCGAGCCTGCGTCGGGCGGCCATCCTGCACGCCTGCCATCCGCGACTGGTGATTCGGAGTCTACGCGGCAACCTCGATACGCGTCTGCGCAAGCTCGATGCCGGCGAGTACGATGCGATCATCCTGGCGGCTGCTGGCCTGATCCGCCTTGGTCTGCCGCAGCGGATCCGGTCGTTGCTGACGCCCGAGCAATCGCTTCCCGCTCCCGGGCAGGGAGTCCTGGGCATCGAGGTGTGCAGCTCGCGCACCGACATCGCGGCGCTGGTCGCGCCGCTCGACGATCCCGTGACGGCGGACTGCGTGCGTGCCGAACGTGCCTTTTCGCGCGCGCTGGGCGGCAGTTGTCAGGTACCTCTGGCGGCCCATGCCTTGCCCGAGGGTGATGACCTCTGGTTGCGGGGGTGGGTCGCGACGCCTGACGGCGGACAGATGGTCCGTGGCGAACTGCGCGGCCATCTGAGCGATGCCGAGTCGATCGGTCGCTCGCTGGCGCAGATGCTGCGTCAGCAGGGGGCTGAGCCAATCCTGCAGCAGCTCGCCGCCGGCTGATGGCGCAGCTGCTGCACGGTCGGACGATCGTCGTCACGCGCCCGCGAGCGCAGGCGTCGCAGCTCGCTGCCTGGATCGGCGAGCAGGGCGGCGAGGCGCTGGTCTTTCCGCTTCTCGAGATCTCTGCCGTTGCCAACCCGGCGCCCTTGCACGAGGCGATCGATCGTCTCGACAGCTACGCGCTGGCAATCTTCATCAGCCCGAATGCCGTCGCCCACAGCATGCCGGCCATCCTCGCCCGGCGCCCATGGCCGAAGGCGCTGCGGCCGGTGGCGATTGGCCCTGGCACCGTGAACGCACTGGCTGCATACGGCGTCGGCGACGTGCTGCTGCCCCCTGATCGTTTCGATTCCGAGGCGCTGCTCAGCGTTCCCGGCTTGCAGGCCGCCGCCGTCAACCAGCGGCGGGTGCTGATCCTGCGCGGCAACGGCGGGCGCGAATTGCTGGCCGATACCTTGCGCGAACGCGGCGCCCAAGTGGATGCGGTCGGCTGCTACGAGCGTCGCGCACCAGCGGACGCGTCATCTTTGCAGGCGCTCTGGCACGACGGCCGCCTCGACGCGATCATCATCTCCTCGAGCGAAGGCTTGCGCAACCTCGTCGGGCTGCTCGACGAGGAGGCTCTTGCCTGTTTGCGCAGCACGCCGGTGTTCGTGCCGCATCAGCGAATCGCCGAGTGTGCGCGCGTGTTGGGGCTGCAGCGGGTGTTCCAGAGTGCTCCCACTGATGCCGGGATCATGGCGGCAGTCAGCGCTCACGATTGGCCGCGAGCGTGAACGACACGCTCCAGTCCGCGGCATCACGGCCGTTCGCCTCGCCCCGCCGCCGGCGAGCGGCGATCTTCCGTTGGCCGGGGTCTACAGCCAATCGCGCGGCGGCAGCATGTCGTAGAGGACGGCCTCCGCGCTTCCCGGCTCGGGCCGCCAGTCGTAACGCCACTTGACCGTCGGTGGCAGCGACATCAGGATCGACTCGGTGCGGCCGCCCGATTGCAGGCCGAAAAGGGTGCCACGGTCCCAGACCAGGTTGAACTCGACGTAGCGTCCGCGCCGGTAGGCTTGGAAGTCCCGTTCCCGCTCGCCGTAGGGGGTCGCTTGGCGTTTGTCGACGAGCGGCAGGTAGGCGATCGGAAACGCATCCCCGACCGCTCGGGTCAGCGCGAAGCAGCGCTCGAAGCCACCTTCGCAGAGGTCGTCGAAGAAAACGCCACCGACGCCGCGCGGCTCGTTGCGATGCTTCAGAAAGAAGTACTCGTCGCACCACTTCTTGTAGCGCGCGTGGCAATCGTCGCCAAAGGGCTGCAGGGCGTCGCGGCAGGCGCGGTGGAAATGGCGCACGTCTTCGGCGAACGGGTAGTAGGGCGTCAGGTCCATGCCGCCGCCAAACCACCAGACCGGCTCGGCGTCACCGTCCGTCGCGAGCAGGACCCGCACGTTCATGTGTGCGGTCGGGCAGAAGGGATTCGCCGGGTGCAGCACCAGCGAAACGCCCATCGCCGCGAACGCCCGCCCGGCGAGCTCGGGTCTCCTGGCGGTTGCCGAAGCCGGCAGCGTGGCGCCGCTGACCTCCGAGAAGGCAATCCCGCCACGTTCGAAGATGCGCCCTCCTTCGATGATGCTGGTGCAGCCGTTGCCGGTCAGCGGTCCGCCAGCCTCCCTCTGCCATCTATCGGCGCGAAAGCGCTCGCCGTGACGGCCCTCGATCGCCTCGGCAGCCGTCACGAGGCGAGTCTGCAGGCTGGTGAAATAGTCTCTGAGGCGTTCGGCGTCGATCATCGCCGCACGGTCTTCCCGAATGTCGGCCGCTTTCCTGACGGGAGTCTGCCGGTCATCGGCCGGCTGCCCGGTGGCCGATGTCGTGGCGGTACTGCATGCCATCGAAGTGGATGCCGGTGATCAGGTCATAGGCACGTCTCTGTGCCTGCCTGACGTTGTCCGCCAGTGTCGTCACGCAGAGCACGCGGCCACCGGCGGTGACGATCCGGCCGTCGATCTCGCTCGTGCCCGCATGGAAGACGTGGCTGTCGTCGGTGCTGGCCGGCAGGCCGCTGACCGGGTCGCCCGTGCGTGGAGCGGCGGGATAGTTGGCTGCGGCGAGGACGACGCCGAGGGCGACCCGCCGGTCCCAACTCGCCTCGACGAGGTTGAGGCGGCCGGAGACGGCATGCTCGAGCAGGTTGTGAAGGTCACTGCGCAGACGCATCATGATCGGCTGCGTCTCCGGATCACCGAGGCGACAGTTGAATTCGACCGTCTTCACCGAGCCATCGCGGCCGATCATCAGTCCGGCGTAGAGAAAACCGGTGTAGGGCATGCCTTCGGCTACCATGCCGCGGACTGTCGGCAGGATGATCTCGCGCATCGCCCGTGCGTGCACCTCGGGCGTCACGACCGGCGCCGGCGAGTAGGCGCCCATGCCACCTGTGTTGGGGCCCGTATCGCCGTCACCGATCCGCTTGTGGTCCTGGCTCGACGCCAGTGGCAGCACGTTCCTGCCGTCGACCATGACGATGAAACTGGCCTCCTCGCCGTCGAGGAACTCCTCGATGACGACCCTTGCTCCAGGGTCACCCGAAGTCGTGCCGCCCTCGCTCGCGGGCAGCATCCGGTCGATCGCGGCGTGTGCCACGGCGAGGCTACCGGCGACGACCACCCCTTTGCCGGCGGCGAGGCCGTCCGCTTTGATGACGATCGGTGCGCCCTGTTGCTCGACGTAGGCGTGCGCCGCGGCGCGTTCGGTGAAGCTGACGAAGCGGGCGGTTGGAATGTGGTGCCTGAGCATGAAGCGCTTGGCAAAATCCTTCGAACTCTCGAGCTGAGCGGCCTCTCGCGTCGGGCCAAAGATCCTCAGGCCGCGGGCGCGAAAGAGATTGACGATACCGGCGGCCAGAGGTGCTTCTGGGCCGACGACGGTCAGCCGGACGTTCTCCCGTTGAGCGAAGTCCGCCAGCTCTTCAGCGCCGCTCAGCGGCACGTTTTCCAGTTCATGCTCGCGCGCCGTACCGGCGTTGCCCGGGGCAACGAAAACCTTCTGCAGTCCGGGCGTTTTCGCGAGTCGCCAAGCCAGGGCGTGTTCGCGGCCGCCGGAGCCGATCACAAGCAGTTTCATCTGAGCCTCTCTTCCCTGTCGACGGTTGCGTCTGGGTACCCGTTCTTCCCGCGCACCTTGCCTGCTGCTTGTCAGCGGGCCTCCTAGTGCCGGAAATGCCGTGCGCCGGTGAAGACCATTGCCAGACCATGCTCGTCGGCCGCCGCAATCACCTCCTCGTCGCGCAGCGAGCCGCCGGGCTGGATGACCGCTTTGGCGCCGGCGGCAGCGAGCACGTCGACCCCGTCGCGGAAGGGGAAGAAGGCGTCGGAAGCGACGCATGAGCCGGCCAAGTCGAGGCCGGCATTCTGCGCCTTGCTGGCCGCGATGCGCGTCGAGTCGACGCGGCTCATCTGGCCGGCACCGACGCCGAGAGTCTTGCCGTGGCCGCAGAAGACGATCGCGTTGGACTTGACGAACTTGGCGACACGATAGGCGAAGAGGAGATCATCGACCTGCGCCGCAGTTGGGGCCACCCTGCTGACCACCTTGAGGTCCGCTTCCT
>WBZM01001044.1_pt1 | contig 30766 bp, 31 predicted proteins | sample 5204271 | NCBI WGS metagenome assembly WBZM01 (sample SAMN12344346, study PRJNA552823) | activated sludge metagenome | biome: Activated sludge suspended growth; feature: Nitrification reactor; material: Wastewater; isolation source: activated sludge from nitrification reactor of wastewater... | reverse complement strand
CAATGTAGGTCTCGGTGGGCGGCGTGAGCACCAGCTCCTTGAACGCCGGGTCGAGCGCCTCGTGGCGCAGCACGCCCCGCATCGCGTCGACGAAGGCATGGTCGAGCTGCAGCGCATGGCCCTCGCGCACGGCGGCGAGCAGGCGGTGCAGCGCCAGGCGCTGGCCGGCTTCCCAGCGGTTGAACGGGTCCGGGTCGTGCGCCAGCAGCACCAGCAGCTCGGTCTCCGACAGGCCGTCGAACAGACGCACCGGCGCCGAGAAATGGCGCAGCAGCGAGGGCACCGGCTCGCGGTCGACGTCGACGAAGGTGAAGAACGCTCGCGCGTCGTCGAGCACCAGCACGCGCTCATGGGCGGCCTTCTCGGCCGGCTCGTCCTCCAGGCGCAGCGCCATCGGCTGGCCGTCGCGGTCGAGCAGGCCCATCGCCACCGGGATCACGAACGGCAGCTTCTCCGCCTGGCCCGGGGTGGGCTGGCTGTGTTGCTCGAGCGCGAGCGTGTAGGTGCGCGTCGGCGCGTCCCAGCGTCCGCGTGCGGTGACGTGCGGCGTGCCGGACTGCGCGTACCAGCGCTTGAACTGCGGCAGCGTGCGGGCGAGCTCGCTGCCGGGGTTGGCGTCGGCGATGGCCTGGGCGAAGTCGTCGCAGGTGACGGCCTGGCCGTCATGGCGCTCGAAGTACAGCGACAGGCCACGCGCGAAGCCGTCGCGGCCCACCAGCGTCTGCATCATGCGCACGACCTCGGCGCCCTTCTCGTAGACGGTGGCGGTGTAGAAGTTGTCGATCGCCACGTAGGCGTCGGGCCGCACCGGGTGCGCCATCGTGCCGGCGTCCTCCGGGAACTGGCGTTCGCGCAGCATGCGCACGTCGAGGATGCGCTTGACCGCGCGCGCCGAGGCGCTGCCGGCCATGTCCATGCTGAATTCCTGGTCGCGGAAGACCGTCAGGCCCTCCTTCAGGCTGAGCTGGAACCAGTCGCGGCAGGTGATGCGGTTGCCCGTCCAGTTGTGGAAGTACTCGTGGCCGACCACGCTCTCGATGTCGGCGAAGTCGGTGTCGGTGGCGGTGGCGGGCTGGGCCAGGACGTACTTCGTGTTGAAGATGTTCAGGCCCTTGTTCTCCATCGCGCCCATGTTGAAGTCGCCCACCGCGACGATCATGAAGCGCTCGAGGTCGAGCGGCAGCCGGAAGCGCGCCTCGTCCCACACCACCGAGGCGATCAGCGAGTTCATCGCGTGCTCGGTCTTGTCGAGGTCGCCGCGGCGCACCCACACCTGCAGCAGGTGATCCTTGCCCGAGCGCGTGCGGATGTGCTGTTCGCGCGCCACCAGGTCGGCCGCCACCAGCGCGAACAGGTAGCTCGGCTTCGGGAACGGGTCGTGCCACTTGGCGAAGTGCCGGCCGTTGTCGAGCTCGCCCTGCTCGACCAGGTTGCCGTTGGACAGCAGCACGGGGTAGCGCGCCTTGTTCGCGCGCAGCGTCACGGTGAACACCGCCATCACGTCGGGGCGGTCGAGGAAGTAGGTGATGCGGCGGAAGCCTTCGGCCTCGCACTGCGTGAAGAAGCCGCCGCCCGAGGTGTACAGGCCCGACAGCTGGGTGTTCTTCTCGGGCGCACAGACGTTGCGGATCTCGAGCGTGAACTCGCCGGACTCGGTCTCGGGCGGGTTGTCGATCACCAGCTCCTTGCCTTCCACGCGGAACGACACGCTCTGGCCGTTGGCCAGCACGCGCAGCGGCTCGATGTCCTCGCCGTGCAGGCGCAGCGCGCCGCCGGCGCCGGCCGGGTTGCGCGCCACCGTCATGCGGCTGGCGACGATGGTGCGCGCCGGGTCGAGGTCGAAGGTGAGCTCGACGCTGCGGATCCAGTAGGCAGGCGCGGCGTAGTCGGCGCGCTGGACGGCCTGGGCGATGCCTTCACGCATGGTGGTCTTCTTTCGTCAGGGCAAGGGGATCGAGCGCGCGGAAGTCCGCCGCGCTCGCGAGCAGGTTGGGGTAGCCGGCGAAGGCCGACGCGGGCAGCGTGGTGGTCAGCGCCACCGCGCCCATGCCGGCGCGCCTCGCGGCCTCGATGCCCAGCGGCGCATCCTCGAACACGAGGCACTGCGCAGCCGCGAGGCCGAGGCGGCGTGCCGCCTCGAGGAAGATGTCGGGGTGCGGCTTGCCCCGCAGTCCGTCGGCCGGACTCACCACGGTCTCGACCCAGTCGCGGATCGGGAAACGCGTGAAGGCCAGCGCCATGTTCTCCGGCGTCGAGGCGGTGCACACCGCCAGGCGCAGGCCGAGCGCGCGCGCCTGCTCGACGAAGGCCTGCGTGCCGGCGATCAGCGCGAGCCGCTGCGCCGCGATCTCGCGGTACAGCGCCTCCTTCTCGTCGGCCATGGCCACGCGCTCGGCCGGCGAGGCGGCCGGGAACATCTCGGCCAGGATCTCGTCGTTGGAGCGCCCGGCCGTGGCGGCGAAGAAGGCATCGGCGTCGATGCGCATCCCGCGCCGCGCATGCCAGGCCACCCACGCGTCGTGGTGATGCGGCATGCTGTCGATCAGCGTGCCGTCGAGGTCGAACAGGAATGCGCGCACGCCGCCCACGGGATCAGACACCCTGCTTGAGGCTGGCTTCGATGAAGGCATCGAGGTCGCCGTCGAGCACCTTCTGCGTGTTGCTGATCTCGACGTTGGTGCGCAGGTCCTTGATGCGGCTCTGGTCGAGCACGTAGCTGCGGATCTGGTGGCCCCAGCCGACGTCGGTCTTGGTGTCCTCCAGCTTCTGCTGCGCTTCCATCTGCTTGCGCATCTCGTGTTCGTACAGGCGCGAGCGCAGCATCTGCCAGGCCTCGTCGCGGTTGCGGTGCTGCGAACGGTCGTTCTGGCACTGCACGACGATGCCGGTCGGGATGTGCGTCAGGCGCACCGCCGAGTCGGTCTTGTTGATGTGCTGGCCGCCCGCGCCGCTGGCGCGGAAGGTGTCGGTGCGCACGTCGGCCGGGTTGATCTCGATCTCGATCGAGTCGTCGACCTCGGGGTAGACGAACAGCGAGGCGAACGAGGTGTGACGTCCGCCCGACGAATCGAACGGGCTCTTGCGCACCAGGCGGTGCACGCCGGTCTCGGTGCGCAGCAGGCCGAACGCGTACTCGCCCTCGACCTTGATCGTCGCACTGCGGATGCCCGCCACGTCGCCCTCGGTCTCTTCGAGCACCTCGGCCTTGAAGCCCTTGCGCTCGCAGTACTTGAGGTACTGGCGCAGCAGCATCTGCGCCCAGTCGCACGCCTCGGTGCCGCCGGCGCCGGCCTGGATGTCGATGAAGCAGTTGCTCGGGTCGGCCGGGTTGTTGAACATGCGGCGGAACTCGAGCTGCTCGACCGTCTCGCGCAGCGTGGCCGCCTCGGCCTCGATCGCGGCCAGGCCGTCGAAGTCCTGGTCGGCCTTCGACATGTCGTACAGCTCGGTGTTGTCGGCGAGGTTGCTCGCCAGGTGGTCGATGGTGCCGACCACGGTCTCCAGCGACTTCTTCTCGCGGCCCAGCTCCTGGGCGCGCTTGGGCTCGTTCCAGACGTTCGGGTTCTCGAGCGCCGCGTTGACTTCGTTCAGCCGCAATGCCTTGCGGTCGTAGTCAAAGATACCTCCGGAGCGCTTCGGTGCGCGCGCTCAGGTCGGCCAGGGTGTTGCCGATCTGGTTGATGCGTTCGATGTCCATGGTGACGGTGCTTTCGTGAAACCATCGGATTTTCGCATGGGGAGAACCCCCGCGGACGGCCCGGTGAAGTGGCCCACAATACCTCGGCCGCCCGCCGACACGCCGCCGATGCCTGTGCCGCCCGACCCGACCGCCGCCGATGCGCGCCACTGGCGCCACAGCCGCCGGCTCGCCACCTGGGTGGCGCTGGCCTGGGCCGCGGTCACCTTCGTGCCGCTGCTGTTCGCGCGCCAGCTCGGCGCCGAGCTGTTCGGGGCACCGCTCGTGATGTGGATCTGCTCGCAGGGCGCGCCGGTCGTGTTCGTGCTGCTGGTGTGGCGCTACGAGCGCACGATGGCACGCCTGGACGACGAACGGCTGCAGGGCCGCAAGGAGCCATGAGCGGCGCCTCCGCCGAGGCCGACGCCCAGCGCTTGCCGCTGCGGCGGCTGCACCGCCGCTACCTGATCGCGCTGGGGGCCTTCGTGCTCTTCGTCGGCGCGATGCTGGTGCTCGAGGCCTACGGCCTGCCGCGCCGATGGATCGCCGCCATCCTGCTGCTCGGCCCGGTGGTGCTGTATGCCGGCATCGGGCTGGCGGCCCGCACCATGAAGCCCGACGACTACTTCGTCGCCGGGCGGCGCGTGCCGGCGGTCTACAACGGCATGGCCATCGGGGCCGACTGGATGAGCGTGGCCTCGTTCATGAGCCTGACGGGGATCCTCTACATCAACGGCTTCGGCGGGCTGGCCTACGTGCTGGGCTGGACCGGCGGCTTCTGCCTGATCGCGCTGGGCATCGCTCCCTATCTGCGCAAGTCGGGCCAGTTCACCATCCCCGACTTTCTCGCGGAGCGCTACGGCGGCGTGCTGCCGCGCGTGATCACCTCGCTGGTGTGCATGGCGATCTGCTTCGTCTACGTGGTGGCGCAGATCTACGGCGTGGGCCTGATCACGTCGCGACTGACCGGCTTCGCCTTCGAGATCGGCGTGCTGGTCGGCGTGGGCGGCATCCTGGTGTGCTCCTTCCTCGGCGGCATGCGCGCGGTCACCTGGACGCAGGTGGCGCAGTTCGCCGTGCTGCTGACCGCCTTCCTGCTGCCGGTGGTGTGGCTCTCGGTCAAGCAGACCGGCGTGCCGATCCCGCAGCTGGTGGCCGGCTTGCAGCTGCAGAAGATCACCGAGCGCGAGCGCGAGCTGGTGGTCGACCCGGCCGAACTGCAGGTGATCGCGGCGTTCAAGGCCGAGGCGGCGCGCTACGACGGCCTGCTGCGCGACGTCGAGTCCTCGCTGGCCGAGGAGCGCGCGGCGCTGCAGAAGCGACTGGCCAAGGCCATCGCCGAGCGCGCGCCGGTGCGCGAGATCCACGCGCTGGAGAAGACCCTGGGCGCGCTGCCGCGCGATGCCGCGAGCGCCCGCGAGGCCTGGACGCGGGCACGCGACTCGGCCGAGCGCCGCGCCCAGCCGCTGGCCGGCATGCCACCGCACGCGCAGCCCTTCGCCGCCGAGGCGCGGCCGGCGGTCGCGCAGCGGCCGGATGCGGTGGGCACGCAGGCCAACTTCATCGCACTGGTGTTCTGCCTGATGGCCGGCACGGCGGGCATGCCGCACCTGCTGGCGCGCTTCTACACCACGCCCACGGTGCGCGAGGCGCGCCAGTCGGTCAGCTGGGCGCTGCTGTTCATCGTGCTGGTCTACATCAGCGCGCCGGTGCTGGCGGTGCTGCTCAAGGTCGAGGTGCTGGGCTCGGTGGTCGGGCTGCGCTTCGACAAGCTGCCCTCGTGGATCGCCGAGTGGTCGCGCCTCGACCCCTCGCTGCTCTCGGTGACCGACATCAACCGCGACGGCATCCTGCAACTCGGCGAGCTGCGCATCAACGGCGACATCCTCGTGCTCGCGGCGCCCGAGATCGGTGGCATGCCCTTCGCGATCAGCTGCCTGGTGGCGGCCGGCGCTCTCGCCGCGGCGCTGTCCACGGCCGACGGCCTGCTGCTGACCACCGCCAACGCGCTTTCGCACGACCTCTACTTCAAGCTCGTCGACCCGAACGCCTCGGCCACGCGCCGTGTCGCGGTCTCCAAGGTGCTGCTGATGGTGATCGCGCTGCTGGCCGCCTACATCGCGACGCGCCGGCCGGCCACCATCCTGCACCTGGTCACGCCACTGTTCTCGATCGCCGCGGCCACGCTGTTCCCGGCGCTGCTGCTGGGCGTCTTCTGGAAGCGCATGAACCGCCAGGGCGCCTGCGCCGGCATGCTGGCCGGCCTGGCCATGACGCTGTACTACCTGATCACGCGCGACCCGCTGCTGCAGGCCTGGACCGGCGACCCCACGCCCGCGCCGCTGTGGCTGGGCATCGAGGCCGGCTCGGCCGGCGTCTTCGGCGTGCCGCTGGCCTTTGCGACCATGGTGCTGGTGTCGCTGGCCACCCCGGCGCCGGCGGCGGCGGGCGCCTGGGTGGACGCGATCCGCCGGCCCGACGAAGGACCCGTGCCTTGATCAAGCGCCTTGACCTTGGCAAAAGTCACGTGATCTGCACAGGAAATCACCCCGTGATCGCCCAAGCTGCACCATAGTTACGCCCTCGAAGCCGCGACGTCAGTTCCGTGAAATGCGTCGGGTGTTGGGATTCGAACAGGAGACCCGGTGGCCAGTGTCCTCGTCAAAACCGAAGCCGGTTCCGCGGAGATCCGCGAACGCGGTCACGCGCTGACGCGCCCGGCGCGCACGCTGCTGCTGCTGGCCGACGGCACGCGCAGTGGCGAGCAGCTGCTCGGCATGGTCCAAGGGTCCTCGGCGTCCGACCTCGCGCTGCTGCTGGAGTCCGGACTGCTGGTCGAGAGCCATGGACGCTCGTCGCGCAGCGCGTCGGCCGCGCCGGCCGCCGCGCCCTCGCCGGCGTCGTCCGGCCCGGTGTCGGTGCCGCCGCCGGCCGAGCCGCCCTCGGCGGCCGACGAGCCGATCACGGCGCTGGGCTACCAGGAGCTCTACGACAGCCTGAACGCGCTCTCGAAGGAGCAGCTCGGACTGTTCAAGGGCTACAAGTTCGCGCTCGAGATCGAGAAGGCCAGCGGCATCGACGAGCTGCGCATCGTCGCGCAGCAGCTCGTCGAGGAAGTGCAGAAGGTCAAGGGCGACTCGGCCGCGCAGATGGTGCGCCGCGCGCTCGGCCTGCGCCGCTGAACCGCGCCGCTCAGGGCGCGTCCAGGAACGCCTCCAGCCGACGCGCCAGCGCCTCGGGCTGGTCGTGGTGCAGCATGTGCCCGGCCGGCGAGAGCACGTGGCGCTCCACCTTCGGCACCACGGCCAGGCGCGCATCGAACTCGCTGCGCGGGTAGCGGTGCCCCCACCATTTCTCGACGTCGGTGCGGTCGCCCTCGACCCACAGCATCGGCGCGGCGATCTGCTTCCAGCAGGCCAGCACCTCCTCGACGCGGTAGAGCAGCGGGTTGACGCGCTTGTGCGCCGGGTCGCCGAGGATCTGCCACTGCCCGCCGACCTCGCGTGACCAGTGCGGCGCCAGCCAGGCCGCCTTGTCCTCGGGCAGCAGGGGGTTGGTCTTGCACAGCCGCGCGGCCACCTCGGCCACGCTGTCGTAGGGCTTGAGGCCCGCCGGCTCCTTCAGCTCGTCGAGCCACTGCCGGTAGCGCTTGGGCGCCTGCTCGGGCACCGTGGCCGGCATGCCGAAGCCTTCGAGGCTGACCAGCCGGCGGATGCGCTCGGGCCGGATGCCGGCGTACAGCATCACCACGTTGCCGCCCATGCTGTGGCCGAGCAGGTCGACCGGCGCGCCGGCCAGTCCGAGCTCGGGGTGGTCGAGCAGCGCGTCGAGGTCGCCGAGGTAGTCGGCGAACCAGTAGCTGTCGCTGCCCGACGCGTCGGAGAGCCCGAAGCCGCGCCAGTCGGCGGCGATCACGAAGCGCTCGGCGGCGAGCGCGTCGACCATGAACTGGAACGAGGCGGCCACGTCCATCCAGCCGTGCAGCAGCACGAGCGGCGGGCGCTCCGGCGTGGCGAGCGAGGCGTCGCCCCAGGCGAGCAGGTGGTTGCGCAGGCCGCGCACGGTGACGAAGAGACTGCGCGCAGCGCGGCGCGGGCGGTAGACGGGCGCGTTCATGCGCCGCACTCTAGGCGTTATCGCGCGCGGGCGCTGTCCGAGCCGCGACAATCGGGCGCATGAACGACCGCACTGCCGATTTCCAGCTGCGCCCGGCCGAGCCGCGCGACGTGAGCGCCATCGTCGGGTTGATCCGCGAACTGGCCGAGTTCGAGAAGCTCACGCACCTCCTGCAGGTGACGCCCGAGACGCTGCATCCTCACCTGTTCGGCGAGCGGCCCGTGGTGGAGGCCCAAGTCGCCGAGACAGGCGGCGAAGTGGTGGCCTTCGCGCTCTACTTCACCAACTTCTCGACCTTTCTCGCCCGGCCCGGCCTCTACCTCGAAGACCTTTACGTGCGCCCCGCGCTGCGCGGCCGCGGCATCGGCGAGGCGCTGCTCGCGCGGCTGGGCGCGATCGCGGTGGAGCGCGGCTACGGCCGCTTCGAGTGGAGCGTGCTCGACTGGAACGCCAATGCGATCCGCTTCTACGAGAAGATGGGCGCCACGGTGATGCCCGACTGGCGCATCTGCCGCATCAGCGGCGACGCGCTGCAACGCTTCGGGGCTTGACCCGATGCGGCGCGCCGCGGCGCCCGCGTAGGCTCGCCGGCATGGATTCCGTCGATCACTACACGGCCCTGCACGGTCGCTTCCGCTGGCAGGTGCCCGAGCACTTCAACCTCGCCGGGGTGTGCGCCACGCGCTGGGCGCGCACGACGCCGCACGCGGTGGCGATCCGCTACGAGCACGAGGACGGCCGCCGCGCCACCTTCACCTACGCCGACCTGCAGACCAACGCCGACCGGCTGTCGAACGCGCTGGCGCGCCTGGGCGTGCAGCGCGGCGACCGCGTCGCGATCGTGATGCCGCAGCGCTTCGAGACGGCGGTGGCCCACATCGCCGTGGCGCAGCTCGGCGCGGTGGCGATGCCGCTGTCGATGCTGTTCGGGCCCGACGCACTGGAGTACCGGCTGCAGCACAGCGAGGCGGTGGTGGCGATCGTCGACGAGAGCGCGATCGCCAACCTGCGCGCCGCGCGGCCGCAGTGCCCGGCACTGCGCCGAGTGGTGGCAGTGGGCGATGCGGCGGGGCAGGGTGATGTCGACTGGGATGCCGCGCTGGCCGCCGAGCGCTCTGGCTTCACCGCCGTGAAGACCAAGGCCGACGAGGCCGCGGTGCTGATCTACACCAGCGGCACCACCGGCCCGCCCAAGGGTGCGCTGATCCCGCACCGCGCGCTGATCGGCAATCTCACCGGCTTCGTCTGCAGCCAGAACTGGTACCCCCACGTGGCGCCGGACGGCGCCACCCGCGTGGCCCCCGACGCGGTGTTCTGGTCGCCCGCCGACTGGGCCTGGACGGGCGGCCTGATGGACGCGCTGCTGCCCACGCTCTACTTCGGCCGCGAGATCGTCGCCTACCAGGGCCGCTTCGGCGCCGAGCGCGCGCTCGAGCTGATGGCGCGGCACGGCGTCACGCACACCTTCCTGTTCCCCACCGCGCTGAAGGCGATGATGAAGGCGGTGCCGGCGCCGCGCGAGCGCCATGCGCTGAAGCTGCGCGCCATCATGAGCGCCGGCGAGGCGGTGGGCGACGCGGTGTTCGCCTGGTGCCGCGACGCGCTGGGCGTGGTGGTCAACGAGATGTTCGGCCAGACCGAGATCAACTACATCGTCGGCAACTGCGGGCGCTTCGTCGACGCCAGGGGCCGCGCCCGCCCCGGCTGGCCGGCGCGTCCCGGCAGCATGGGCCGCGCCTACCCCGGCCACCGCATCGCGGTGATCGACGACGACGGCCGCGAATGCCCGCGCGGCACGCCGGGCGACGTGGCGGTGCACCGCCTCGACGTGCACGGCCACCCCGACCCGGTGTTCTTCCTCGGCTACTGGAAGAACGACGAGGCCACGCGCGCCAAGTTCACCGGCGACCCGGCGGACTCGTGGTGCCGCACCGGCGACACCGCCGTGATGGACGCCGACGGCTACCTCTGGTACCAGGGCCGCAGCGACGACGTGTTCAAGGCCGCAGGCTATCGGATCGGTCCGAGCGAGGTGGAGAACTGCCTGGTCAAGCACCCGGCCGTGGCGAATGCGGCCGTGGTGCCGAAACCGGACAAGGAACGAGGCGCAGTGGTCAAGGCCTACGTCGTGCTCGCGCCCGGCGTCGTGCCCGGCGACTCGCTGGTGGAGGACTTGCAGCGCCACGTGCGCGGCAAGCTCGCGCCCTACGAGTACCCGAAGGAGATCGAGTTCATCGACGCGCTGCCGATGACCACCACCGGCAAGGTGCAGCGCAAGGTGCTGCGCCTGCAGGAGGAGGCGCGCGCCCGCACGGCGGCGCCTACTTCCTGAGCGGCTTGTCGCCGTCGTAGATGTTCGGCGGCGTCGTGCCCGGCTCGCGCTCGCCGATCGCCTCGCCGGTGTCGAAGTACAGCAGCAGCTGGTGCCTGTCGTTCGGGTGGATGGTGGTGCTGCCGCGCTGCACCTCGATGCGGCCGAGCGCGAGGTCCTGCCGGGTCGCCTCGATCTCGTAGCGGCCGAGCGGCAGCTTGGCGAAGAGCCAGGGGCCGTCCATGCGGGTGTCGAGCACCAGCAGGCCGGTCTCGGCCTCGCGGATGCGCACCTGCACGCCGGCCAGGTGCGCGCCAGTCTTGCGCACGGCGGTGGTGAGCCAGAAGCTGTAGTCGCGGCGCTGGGCGAGCAGCGCGCTCTGCTCGTCCTCGCCGACGCCGCCGGAGGCATAGGCGACGCCGGTGGCGCTGGTGCCACGCTGCAGTGCGAACGAGGGCATGGCCGCGAGCAGGGCGGCGGCCAGCAGGAGCGGGCGGATCGTGTTCATGGCGCGAGCCTACGGCCTCGGCGCGCCTCGCCTCTGATGCGGCGCAAGCCTGGGCCGCGTCGCCGAGCCGCCTGCGCGACAGCCGCAACTGCGTCGCCGAGGCACACTGTGGCCATGGACCTCCCGACCCCCGGCCCTGCCACGCTCGCCGCCACCGCGCTGATCGACAGCGATCACCCGGCCGTCATCGACTTCGCGCGCCGTCATGCGGTGGGTGCGGATGACCGCGAGCGGGCGGTGGCGCTCACCTACGCCGTGCGCGACGGCTTCCGCTACGACCCCTACCGGATCGACCTCACGATCGAGGGCATGCGCGCCAGCCACGTCATCGAGCTGGGCGTGGGCTGGTGCGTGCCCAAGGCCGCGCTGCTGGCCGCCGTGGCGCGCGCCGCCGGCATCCCGGCGCGCGTGGGCTACGCCGACGTGCGCAACCACCTCAGCACCGAGCGGCTGCGCCGCACGCTGCAGACCGACCTGTTCGTCTGGCACGGCTACACCGACCTGTGGATCGAGGGCCGCTGGGTGAAGGCCACGCCGGCCTTCAACCTTTCGCTGTGCGAGCGCTTCGGCCTGCTGCCGCTCGATTTCGACGGGCGCAGCGACTCGATCTACCACCCGTTCGACAAGTCCGGCAACCGCCACATGGAATACGTGAACCAGCACGGCGCCTTCGACGACATGCCGCTGGATCGCATCGTCGCGGCCTTCGAGGCCACCTACCCGTCGTGGCGGCGCGAGCTGGGCGCGATGCAGGCGGCGAGCTTCGAGGCCGACGTGGCGCGCGAGGTGCAGCGATGATCGCCAACGATCTCCCCGACGGCTTCGGCGAGCTCCGGCTGGGCGGCGACTTCGTCAAGGCCAACGGGCCCTTGTTCGAGCGCTTCGAGGGTCCTGCGGGCGAGACCTACCAGCTCGGCTTCCGCGTCGAGAAGCGCCACTGCAACACCATGCGCATCTGCCACGGCGGCATGATGGCCACCTTCTGCGACATGCTGCTGCCGATCACCGCGATCCGCCGCGTCGAGAGCCTGGGCCAGCGCTTCCTGCCCACGGTCAGCCTGGACATCGACTACCTCGCGCCCGCGCCGCTGGGCGCCTGGGTGCAGGGCGAAGCGCAGGTGCTGCGCACCACGCGCTCGATGGTGTTCGCGCAGGGCCTGGTGACCGCCGACGGCGAGCCGGTGGCGCGCGTCAGCGGCGTGTTCAAGATCGGCGCTGCCTTCGTGCCGCCGGGCGCGGGCGGCGAGGCCGGCTGAATCGTCCTTATGCGGCCCTGATGCCGGGGCTGCTAAGGTCGCCGCGTGGACACCTCCCTCCCCAACCGCGGTGACTGGCGCTGGCGCGATGCCGTAGCGGCCGCGCTCACCTGGGCGGCGGGCGCCGCGGCGCTGGTCGCGCTCGACGGCCACGTCGACCTCGCCAACCTCGCGATGGTGCTCGTTCTCACCAGCGCGCTGGCGGCGCTGTGGCTGCCGGCCTGGTCCGGCGCGGTGGCCGGCGCGCTCGGCGTGCTGGCCTTCAACTGGTGCTTCGTCCCGCCGCGCGGCGCCTTCAGCGTCGACCTGCGCCAGCATGCGCTGCTGCTCGGCGCGATGCTGGTGGTCAACGCCATCGTCGCCACGCTGATGGCGGGCCTGCGCCGCCAGGCCCGGCAGGCCGCCGGCCACGCCGCGCGCGCCGAGCAGCTGCGCGCCTGGGGCGACACGCTGCGCGACGCCGAGGATCCGCTCGCCCATGCCGGCACGCTCCAGCAGGCGCTGCAGCAGGCCGCGGGCGACGAGGTGGCGCTGATCGTGTTGCGCGACGCGCTGCCGGCCACGCAGGACGACAGCGCCGTGGTCTCCCTCGGCGCGCCCGATGCCGACCAGGCGGTCGGCCTGTGGCACTGCCTTCGCTCGGGCGAACCGCTCGGTCCCGGCACCGGCCGCCATGCCGGCCAGCCCGACTGGTACCTGCCGCTGCGCGGCCGCGGCGAATGCCTGGGCGCGGCGGTGCTGCGTGGCCATGGCCTGGCGCCCGACGAGCCGCTGCGCGAGCACGTGCAGGCGCTGGCCGACCAGCTCGGCCTCGCGCTGCAGCGCGCGCGCAGCCTGCGCGAGGAGCGCCGCGCGCGCGACCAGGCGCAGTCGCAGGCCGTGCGCAATGCGCTGCTGGCCGCGATCTCGCACGACTACCGCACGCCGCTGGCCACCATCATGGGCGCGGCCTCGTCGCTGGAGGCGCAGGGCACGCGAATGGATGCGGCGCAGCGCGAGCGCCTCGCGCACGCCATCGTCGAGGAAGCGTCGCGGCTGGCGCGCATGACCGACAACACGCTGCAGCTCGCGCGGCTCGACGCGCCCGGCGTGGCGCTGCGCTGCGACTGGGAATCGGCCGAGGAGATCGTCGGTGCGGTGCTGGCCCGCGCGCGCCGGCACGATGCCGCGCGGCGCGTGCGCGCGCGCCTGGAGCCCGACCTGCCGCTGCTGTGGTGCGATGCGCTGCTGATCGCGCAGCTGCTCGACAACCTGGTCGACAACGCGCTCAAGTACAGCCCGGCGGAGGCGCCGGTCGAGATCCTGGTGCGCCGCGAGGGCGAGCAGGCGGTGCTCGCGGTGCGCGACCGCGGCCCCGGCGTCGCGCCGGCCTGGCGCGAGCGCATCTTCGAGGTGTTCCAGCGCGGCGAGGGCGCCGAGCCGAAGCGCGGTGCTGGCGTCGGCCTCGCGGTGTGCCGGGCGATCGCACGCGCGCATGGGGGCGAACTGCGCCTGCGGCCGCGCGGCCGCGGCGGCGCGAGCTTCGAGTGCGTGCTGCCGCTGCGCGAGCCGCCGGCGCCGCCGCCGGCCGACGGAGCCGCGCCATGAGGGTGCTGCTCTTGGAGGACGACCGGGAACTCTGTCGCACGCTGCGCGACGCGCTCGTCGTCGAGGGCTACGAGGTGCTCACCGCCGCCAGCCTCGCCGAAGCACAGGCACTGCTCGCGCACGCGCGCGAGCCGCTCGACCTGGTGCTGCTCGACCTCGGCCTTCCCGACGGCGACGGCGAGCAGCTGCTGGCCGCGCTGCGCCGCCGCGAATCGCTGCCGGTGCTGGTGATCTCGGCGCGCCAGGCCGAGGGCCAGAAGATCCGCCTGCTCGACGCCGGCGCCGACGACTACCTCGTCAAGCCCTTCGGCGTGGCCGAGCTGCTGGCGCGCATGCGCGTGGCGCTGCGCCACCGCGGCACGCGCGTCGGCCCGGCGCTCACCGACTACCGGCGCGGCGCGCTGCACGTCGACCTGCACGCGCAGCGCGTGATGCGCGGCGGCGAGCCGGTGCACCTCACGCCCACCGAGTTCAAGCTGCTCGCGCGCCTGGTGCGCCAGGCCGGCCAGGTGGTGACGCACCGCCAGCTGCTGCGCGACGTGTGGGGCGCCGAGTTCACCGAGCACACGCACTACCTGCGCCTGTACATGGGCCAGCTGCGCGCCAAGCTGGAGGACGAGCCGGCCGAGCCGCGCCTGCTGCTCACCGAGCCGGGCGTGGGCTACCGGCTGGCCGAACCCGACGAGCCCGACGAGAACAAGGGCGCGCCGCTTATGCCTTCCTGATGCGCCGCAGCGCACGCTGGCGTCACGTTCCACTCGATGCCCGCGTCATGACCGCCGCACCTTCCCCGGACACCCGTCCGCATTCGCTCGCCGCCCTCACGCTCGGCGCCATCGGCGTCGTCTACGGCGACATCGGCACCAGCCCGCTGTACACCGTCAAGGAGATCTTCTCGCCGGCCGCCGGCGTGCCGCTCGATGCGCGGCACCTCGTCGGCGCGGTGTCGTGCATCCTGTGGGCGCTGATGCTGGTGGTCACGCTCAAGTACGTGCTGCTGATCCTGCGCGCCGACAACCGCGGCGAAGGCGGCGGCCTGGCGCTCACCGCGCTGGCCGCGCAGGCGCTTGGCCCGGCCTCGCGGCGGCGCGGCGCGCTGCTGCTGTTCGGCGTGTTCGGTGCCACGCTGTTCTACGGCGACAGCGTCATCACCCCTGCCATCTCGGTGCTCGGCGCGATGGAAGGCCTGGAGGTGGCCACGCCCGCGCTGAAGGCCTGGGTGCTGCCGCTCTCGCTCGTCATCCTCGTGGCGCTTTTCGCGTTGCAGCGCTTCGGCACCGCGGTGGTCGGGCGCCTGTTCGGGCCGGTGATCGTGCTGTGGTTCCTCGTGCTCGCGGTCACCGGCGTGCAGCAGATCGTGCAGCAGCCCGCCATCCTCGCCGCGCTCGACCCGCGCGAGGCCTTCGCCTTCCTGGCCGGCCGCGGCTGGCAGGTGTGGGCCGCGATCGGCGCGATCGTGCTGGCGGTCACCGGCGCCGAGGCGCTGTACGCCGACCTCGGCCACTTCGGCCGCCGCTCGATCCAGATCGCCTGGACGGGCCTCGTGTTCCCCTCGCTGGCGCTCAACTACCTCGGCCAGGGCGCGCTGCTGATGCGAGAGCCCGCCGCGCTGGAGAACCCGTTCTACCGCCTGTTCCCGGAAGCGCTGGTGCTGCCGGCGGTGGGGCTGGCGACGCTCGCCGCGATCATCGCCTCGCAGGCGGTGATCTCCGGTGCCTACTCGCTCACGCGCCAGGCGATGCAGCTCGGCTTCCTGCCGCGCATGGAGGTGCGCCACACCTCGGCGCGCGAGATCGGCCAGATCTACCTGCCGGCCGTGAACTGGCTGCTGCTCGCCGGCGTGCTGGGGGCGGTGCTCTTCTTCGGCAGCTCGTCGGCACTGGCGGGCGCCTACGGCATCGCCGTCACCGGTGCGATGCTGATCACCACGCTGCTGACCTACGTGGTGGTGCGGCGCGCCTGGCGGCTGCCGGCCGCGCTGGCCTTCGGCGCCACGGCTTTCTTCGTCACGCTCGACGGGCTGCTCTTCATCGGCTGCGCGGTGAAGTTCCTCGACGGCGGCTGGTTCCCGATCGCGCTCGGCCTCGCCCTCTTCGTGCTGATGAGCACCTGGCAGCGTGGGCGCGCGCTCGCGCTGGCGAGCATCCGCCGCGACGGGCTCTCGCTGGCGGAGTTCATCGAAGACCTGCCGACACAGCCGCTGACGCGCATCCCGCGCACGGCCGTCTACGCCGTGGCCGATGCGAGCACGGTGCCGCAGGCGCTGCTGCACAACCTCAAGCACAACCAGGTGCTGCACGAGCGCAACGTGCTGGTGACGGTGCACTTCACCGAGGCGCCCGTGGTCGAGCCTGCGCAGCGCGCGCAGGTGGAGGCGCTCGGCCCGGGCTTCTGGCGCGTGACGCTCGAGTTCGGCTTCATGGAGACCCCCGACGTGCCAGCCGCGCTGGCCGCGTGTGCTGCGCAGGGCCTCACGCTCGAGCCGATGGCGACGAGCTACTACCTGAGCCGCGAGACCATCGTGCCGGTGCGGGAGCGCGGCCTGGCTGGCTGGCGCGAGCGGCTGTTCGCGGCGATGAGCCGCAATGCCGGCAGCGTGTCGGCGTTCTTCCGCCTGCCGGACAACGCCGTCATCGAGCTGGGAGCGCGCGTGCGGATCTGAGCGTGCCCCACAGCAGCAGCGAAGCGATGCCAAGGTTCAGCAGGTTCCAGGCGATGCCATTGACGAAGGCGGCGTGGTACGAGCCGGTGAGGTCGAACACCTTGCCGGACATCCAGCCGCCCAGCGCCATGCCGAACAGCGTGCACATCAGCACCGTGCCGACGCGCGCGCCGGCCTCGGCGGGCGGGAAATGCTCGCGCACGATGATCGCGTAGCTCGGCACGATGCCGCCCTGGAACAGGCCGAACAGCGCCGACACCACGTACAGCGACACCAGCCCGTCGAAGGGCAGGAACAGCAGCAGCGCCGTGCCCTGCAGCACCGAGCCGAGCAGCAGCGTGCGGATGCCGCCGATGCGGTCGCAGATCAGGCCCGAGACCAGCCGGCTGACGATGCCGGCGGCCAGCATCAGCGAGAGCATCTGCGCGCCCTGCGCGGCGCCGAAGCCGAGGTCGGTGCAGTAGGCGACGATGTGCACCTGCGGCATCGCCATCGCCACGCAGCAGGCCACGCCGGCCACGCACAGCAGCAGCTGCGCCTGGTTCATCGAGAAGCCGAAGGGGCGATCGGAGGGCTGCGCCGAGGACCCGCCGCGCGTGACGCCCGCCACGGCGGCGGGCGGGCGCGGCTTCAGCGCCAGTGCGAGCAGCGGCATCGCCACCGCGCTGACGATCGCCAGCGTGGTGTACGCACCGCGCCAGCCCACACTCTCGACGAGGTGCTGCACGATCGGCGGCCAGATCGCGCCGGCGAGGTAGTTGCCGCTCGCGCAGATTGCCACCGCGATGCCGCGCCGACGCACGAACCACAGCGAGGTGTCGGCCACCAGCGGCGCGAAGGTGGCCGCGCTGCCGAAACAGCCGAGCAGCACGCCGGAGATGATCGCGAAGGCGAGGATGCTGCCGCTGGCCGCGGCGAGCGCGAAGCCGCTCGCGAGACCGGCCGAGCCGATCAGCACCGGCACCATCACGCCGAAGCGGTCGGCCAGCTTTCCCATCAGCACGCCGCCCAGGCCGAAGCCGACCATCAGCAGCGTGTAGGGCAGCGAGGCGTCGGCGCGGGCCACGCCGAAATCGGCCTGCACCGCGGGCAGCACCACCGCGATCACGTACATCGCGGCCGAGCCGATGGTCATCAGCCCGAGCGTGGCCGCGAGGCGCATCCAGGCGTAGCGCGAGTCCGCGCCCGGCACGTTCGCCTCAGGCATGGGCGCGCACCTCCCGGCCCGGCGAGACATCGACGCGCGGCGAGCGCTTGGCAAGCCGGTCGACGATCTGCCCGAGGCGGCGGATCGCGGCCTCGGTCTGCGCGGTGAAGGGTTCGCCGTACTGCAGGCGGATGAAGTGGTCGAAGCGCCGCGTGGTGGAGAAGGCCGCGCCGGGCGCCACGCCGATGTGCTCGAGCCGCGCCAGCGCGAACACCTCGCGCGAATCGACATGCCGCGGCAGCTCGATCCACAGCATCATGCCGCCCTGCGGCAGGCTCATGCGGCAGCCCATCGGGAAGTGGCGCGCCACCGCGTCGACCATCTGGTGCATCTGCACCTTCAGCGCCGCGCGCAGCTTGCGCAGGTGGTGGTCGTAGCCGCCGTCGGCGATGAACTGCGCCATCACCTCCTGCGTCACCATCGGGCAGGCCACCGAGGTGCGGAACTTCAGCGCCTGCGTCCTCAGGAAGTGCCGGCCGGGCGCCACCCAGCCGATGCGGTAGCCCGGCGCCACGGTCTTGGTGAAGGCCGAGCAGAGGATGACGTCGGCCTCGGCATCGAAGCTCTTGAGCACCGGCGGGCGCTGCTCGCCGAAGTAGAGCTCGCCGTAGATGTCGCTCTCGATCAGCGTGATGCCGCGCTCCACTGCGAGTTGCACCAGCGCGCGCTTGCGCTCCACCGGCACCAGGCTGCCCACCGGGTTGGGGAAGTTGGGCAGCAGCACGCAGGCCTTCACCGCGCCCGGCTCGCGCGTGGCGAGCTCGAGCGCCTCCAGCGAGATGCCCTCGCGCGGATGCGAGGGGATCTCGAGGGCGCGGATGCCCAGGCTCTCGAACACCTGCAGCAGGTGGAAGTAGGTCGGCGACTCCAGCACGATGGTGTCGCCCGACGCGGCCACGGTGCGCAGTGCGAGGTACACCGCCTCCAGCCCGCCGTTGGTGATGACGATCTCGTCGGGCCGCAGCTGCACGCCCGAGCTCACCGCACGGCGAGCGATCTGCTGGCGCAGCGCGGCGGAGCCGTCCATCTGGCAGCGCGAGGCGTACTCGGGGTGGCGGCGGTTCACGCCGGCCATCAGCGCCTGCAGCTTGGCCTCTGGCAGCAGCGAGCGCGCCGGCTGCGCGTGGAAGGAAGGCACCGCGAGCGGATCGTTGACGATCCACAGGAACTCCTGCAGCACCTGGTCCATGTTGACCAGCGAGGGGCCTTCGAGCCGCAGGTCGAGCATCGGCTCGGGCAGCACCGGCGCACGCGGCGCGACGAAGCAGCCCGACTTGGGCCGCGCCTCCACCACGCCGCGGTTCTCGAGGTGGCGCATCACCTGCTGCGCGGTGCTGATGCTCACCGCGTGCTGCTGCGCTAGCGCGCGCACCGAGGGCAGGCGCTCGCCCGCGCGCATCGCCCCGCTGGCGATCGCCGCCTCGATCTGGGCGGCGATGCGCTGGTACAGCGGCACGGAGGCGTCGGGGGCGGCAGCGTCCATGCGATGCATTGTGAACCGCGGCCGCGTCACCGTACCGGTACAGAGGGTGCCATTGAGCGCCAGTACAGAGGCCCGCGGCGCGCTGCTGTACCGGTGCAATTCGGGCGGTGCTGGGTCTGTCGGCGAACGGCGCGCCTGCCGACACTGGATGCCCGAGACCGAGAGGATTCCGCCATGCTCAAGCTCCCCACGCCCCTGGTGCTGCACCTCGACGACGGCCAGCTGCTGCGCTGGACGCAGGCCGTGGCCGTGCGTCTGCGCGTGATCGCCGGCCGCGTGTGGGTGACGCGGCCGGGCGATCCCGACGACCACTTCCTCGACGCCGGCGACCAGCTGCGGCTCGATGCGCGCACACGCGTGCTGATCGGCGCCGAAGGCGCGGCGCAGCTGGCCGTCGACGCCGCCTGAGCCGGACGGCTCAGGCCGCCACGGCCTCGCTCAGCACCAGTGCCGCGGCCGCACGCACGATGGCCTCGGGCTGCGGCACGCCGGCCTGCTCCAGCACCCACGACGAGGGTGCCGGCGCATCCGGGCCGGTGAGGCGCCGCACCGGCGCCCTCAGCGACTCGAAGGCCTTCTCCGACACCAGCGCGGCGATCTCCGCGCCCACGCCGCAGGGCGCCGCCGCCTCGTGCACCACCACCAGCCGGCCGGTCTTGCGCACCGAGCGCAGGATCGTCGCTTCGTCGAGCGGCTTGAGCGTGCGCAGGTCGATCACCTCGGCGTCCACGCCGAGTTCGGCCAGGCCCTTGGCGGCCGCGAGGCAGTGGCCCACCGTCTTCGCGTAGCTCACCAGCGTGACGTCGCGCCCGGCGCGCCGCACGGCCGCCCCGCCGATCGGTACCGCGTACTCGCCCTCGGGCACTTCGCCGGAGGTGTGGCCGAGTGCGAGGTCCATGAAGAACAGCACCGGGTTCGGGTCGCGGATCGCGCTCTTGAGCAGGCCCTTGAAGTCGGCCACGCTGGAGGGCATCACCACCTTCAGCCCCGGTGCGTGCACGAACATCGCCTCCAGGTTGTGGTTGTGCTGCGCGCCCACGCCCCAGCCGGCGCCAGTCATCGCCAGCACCACCATCGGGAACTCGAACTGGCCGCCCGAGAGGTAGCGCAGCTTGCCGGCGCTGTTGACGATCGCGTCCATCGAGAGCGTCATGAAGGGCGCGAACAGCAGGTCGATCACGGGCCGCAGGCCCATCGCCGCGGCGCCCGCGGCGGTGCCGGCGATGATGGCCTCGGCCAGCGGCGTGTTGCGCACGCGCTCGGGGCCGAACTCGGCGAGCAGGTCGTGGCGCTTGGTGGCCACGCCTTCGCCGAACATCAGCACGCGCGGATCGCGGCGCATCTCTTCGGCCAGCGCCTGGGAGACGGCGTCGTTCACGGTCAGGGTCTGCATGGGGTTCTCGCTTTCGATTCGGTTCGATTCGGGTCAGGCGTAGACGTCGGTGGTGAGCTCGCGCAGGTCGGGCCAGGGTGAAGCCTGCGCGAAGGCGTGCGCCGCGGCGATGGTGTCGGCCACGCGCTGCTCGACGTGTGCCAGTTCGCCGCGCGTCACCTCGCCCGCGGCCAGCAGGCGCTCGCGCAGCAGCGCGATCGGGTCGCGCGCCTTCCAGCGCGCCAGCTCGTCCTTGTCGACATAGGCCTGGTCGTCGGGCTCGTAGTGGCCGCGCTGGCGGTAGGTCACGAGTTCCAGGAAGTAGGGCGTGCCCTGGGTGCGCACGTGCTCGGCGGCATCGAGCGCGGCGCGGCACACGGCCTCGACGTCGTTGCCGTCCACCGCGGCGGTGGGCAGGCCGTGGCCCTGCACCCACTGGCGCACCTGCGCGTTGGGCATGGTCTCGTCGCGTCGCACGAAGGCCTGCCACTGGTTGTTCTCGCAGACGTAGAGCAGCGGCAGCTGCCAGGTCACCGCGAGGTTCACCGACTCGTGCAGGATGCCCTCGCAGGCCGCGCCGTCGCCGAAGAACACGGCGGTTATGCCGCCGGGTTCGGTGCCCGCGCCGCCCATCTTCTGCGCCAGCGCCACGCCCGGCGCGAGCGAGAGCTCGCCGCCGACGATGGTGGAGGTGAGCACCACGCCCAGCTCGCGTGCGCTGACGTGCAGCGAGCCGCTCTTGCCGCGGCAGTAGCCGTCGGCGCGGCCCATGATCTCGGCCATCAGCCGGCCGGGGTCGGCGCCGCGCGCCAGCAGGTGGCCGGCGCTGCGGTGGTTGGTGAGGATGCGGTCGCGCGGCTGCAGCGCGGCCATCACGCCCGCCGCGGCGGCCTCCTGGCCGACGGCGGTGCAGGTGCCGGGCGTCTGGCCGGCGTCTTTCGCGAGCCGCTCCTCGTGGGCGCGGATCAGCATCATGGTCTCGAGCAGCGCGAGACGGCGGGGTGAACTCATGGGAACCTCGTGGCGATGGGTGGCGGACACGGGGTGATTCTGGAAACCGCCCGCGCCGGCCACATCGCCCGATGGAGCCATCCGGCGGGCCATGGCCCGCCGCCGCGGCACTCAGCCGCTCAGCGGCGGCATTGGCCGCCCACCGCGGCGGCGGCGAGGAAGGGCAGGCTCAGCAGGCCCATGCCGCCGCCCAGGTATTCGCCCTTCAGGCAGTCGCCTTTCGCGCTTTGCTGGACGCGCTCGCCGAGGCGCTCGTCGGGCGTCTGCAGCGCCGGGCCCTGGCGGCCGGCCTGAGCCGCGAGGCCCGGGTCGCGCGCGGCGGCGCGGATGGCCCGGCGCGTGGCCTCGCCATCCATCAGCGAGGGGCGCGGCTCGGCCAGCGCGTCGGAGGCGCGCGGCTCCGGCATCGGCGCCACGGTGATGGCCTGCGGTGCTTCGGCGGCCGAAGGCACGGGTTCGTTAGGCCGCGTCGGGGCGATCGGCGAGGGCCGCCGCGCGAGCACGTCGCGCGGCCTGCGCTCCGGCGTCGCGGCCTCGCGCGGCGGCGGTACGGGCGGCGGGCGCAGCACCGGTGCGATCAGCCGCACCGCCACGCGTGGCGTCTCGGCCGGGGCGCGGCGTGGCAGCCGGTCGGCCTGCAGCCACCACAGGAGCAGCGCGAGGTGGATGGCCACCACGGCCAGTGCCACGGCCAGCCGCAGCCGCGCGGGGCGGCGCGTCACGGCGCGGCCTCGTCTTCCGGGCCGGGCCGGTATTCGAGAACGTCGCCCGGCTGGCAGTCGAGCGCGGCGCAGATGCGCGCCAGGGTGTCGAAGCGAACGCCGCGCACCTTGCCCGACTTGAGCAGCGAGATGTTCTGCTCGGTGATGCCGACGCGCTCGGCCAGCTCGCGCGAGCGCATCTTGCGCTTGGCGAGCATCACGTCGAGGTTGACGACGATGGGCATGTCAGCGGCACCGCCTCAGACGAAGCCTTCGTTCTCTTCGGCCACGCGCACCGCCTCGGCCATCACCGTGGCGATGGCGATCAGCACCACCGCGAGCAGCACGGAGAGGTAGTCGTCCCACGACAGGCCGATGACGAGCTGGCGCTGCCCGGGCGGGTTGCCCAGCGTGAGCACCACCGACATCGCCGCGCGCACCAGTGGCGCGAGCAGCGCGGCGGCGAGCAGCGCCCAGGCGAAGCGCTTCAGCCTCGCCAACGCGGCGCGGCCGAACACACGGCCTGCGCCGTACTCGGCGAACAGCTGCCACAGCTGCCACAGCGCATACAGGCCGATGCCGATGGGCAGCAGCGAGACCGCCGCCCCCAGCGCCCGCGCGCGGTCGTCGACGACGATGCCGCCGACGAGGCCGGCCATCTGCGGCCCGAACGCGAGCACGTTGTCCGGCGACAGCCAGAACCAGAACGGCACCGCCACCAGCGTGAGCACGCCCAGGACGCACAGCGCGCGCACGACGAGCACGACGCGGCCGAGCGTGCCGGGCAGGGGGCGAGGGGAGGCGGGCGAGGTCATGGCAGGGCTCCGTGCTTGCTGTGGCACGGAAAAAGTTTACTGTAAAACAGTAAACTCAGCCGAGGCCCGGGGCGGCCAGCGTGTAGTGCGTGACGTAGAGGCCGCTGCGGACCTCGCGCGCGCCATGGGCTGGCAGGTGATCGGCTGCGCAGAGCCGCTCGGCGAAGGCCGCCACCGCGGCGGTGGCGTAGCCGGTGACGATCAGCGCCGAGTCGACGCCGCGATCGGCCCCGCGGATGCGCTGCTCGTTCGTCATCGCCGCGGCCTGCGCGCCGCGCAGCAGGTGCGCGCTGCCGAGGCCGTCGGTGGCCGGCACGGGCGGCAGCACCACCTCGAGCAGCCAGCGCTGGAGCGCCCCGGCATCGCCGGCGTCCGCCGTGAAGCGGATCAGCGCCGCCGTACCGCCCTGGCCGTGGCCCACGCTGCCGAGCAACTCGCACAGCCCGCGGCTCATGCCGCGGTAGAAGGGCATCATGCGCTGCGTCCACGGGCTCGGGGCCTCGAGCCGCGCGAGGTAGGCCGCGGAGGAGAGGGTCTGCAGGTCGCGCACTTCGTACAGCACCATGTAGCGCGGCTCGCCGGCGATGGCCACCCAGCGCGTGCCCTGCAGGAAGCCGGGAATCGCCAGCCGCTCGGGCAGGTGCTCGTGCGTGTGCCAGCGGTCGTGCTCTTCGAGGGCCTCGGGCGCGATGTCGAACGAGAGCAGCATCGCTGCAGAGCCGAGCAATGGCATCGGGAACCTCCGGATCGAATGGGTGCGCGGCGCCGGGCCGCATGGGTCATTGACGCGGGATCTTCGCTTCCTGCAGCGCCTGGTCGATCTCGCGCGTCATGCGCGGCACGATCGTGCGCATCTGCTCCTGCATCATCGTCATCGACTTCTGCATCACCTGCGGCATCTTGTCGACGAAGGCCTGGCCGGCGGGCGAGGCGTAGAAGGCGATCAGGCCGTCGATCTCCGACTGCTCGAAGGTCTCCTGGTAGACGCGCACGTACATCGGCTTGAGCGTGGACCAGTTGAACTCCTGCCGCATCACCTGGCTGAACTTGCCGGGCAGCGCGTCGACGACACGTTGCTGCTCGGCCGTGAGCGGCCGGTTGCCGAGCGTCTGGCGCATGTTCTGGCGCATCGTCTGCTCGATGCTGGCGTACATCGAGTCGAGCAGCGACTCCACGCGCGTGAGCGCGAGCAGCCGTTCGATCGATTCCGTCGAGGCCGGTGCGGCCTGGGCGAGCGTGGCCGACGCGGCCAGCACGAGGGCGGAGAGAAACTTCTTCATGGTGGGCTCCCTGTTGTCGTTCGGTCAATCCATCGGCGCTGTGGGCGGCGGTTCTACGAGCGAGCGCCGCACCACCACCATGCCGTCGCCCGCCTCGCGCACGACCTGGAAGCCTGCGGCGAGGTAGAGCGAGAGCGGTCCGTAGTGATGCTCCGCGTCGGTGGCGGCGTTGCGAGAGGGGTGGGCCTCGGCAAGGGTCAGCCCCTGTTCTCGCAAGGCCATGCAGGCGGCATCGAGCAGCGCGCGCGCCACGCCGCTGCGCCGGTGTTCGCGCGCCACCACGAAGCAGGTGATCTGACCGAGCCGACCGGCGTCGGGGTCGGGCTCGTCGTTGTACGAATCCATCATCCGCCGCGGCGCGGCATTGCACCAGCCCACCACCTCGCCGCCGCGGTAGGCCAGCAGCCCCTTCATGCGCCCGCAGGCGATGCGCTCGCAGGCGGAAGCGCGGTTTTCCTCCGCCGTGCGGGCGGCCCAGTTCACTGTCGCGTGGTCGACGTAGAGGAACTGGCAGTAGCACGACTTCCACTTCGGGTTGTCCGCGAACGCGGCGCCTTCGAAGTAGCGCAGGAAATCGGGCTCGCGCTCAGGAGTGAGGGGGAGGATGGTGAGGGGCGCGTGCGGCATGGGTGGCGAGTGTTCCCCGGCGGCCGCCTCGGAGCAAGGCCCGGCGAGGTGCACCCCGTGGCGCAGCCCGTAGACTCTGCGCATGACCCCGACCCTTCCCCTGCGCCCCCTCGGCCGCTCCGACCTTGCCGTTACCCCCGTCTGCCTCGGCACCATGACCTTCGGCGAGCAGGTCGGCGAGTCCGATGCGCACGCCATCCTCGACCACGCGCTCGAGCGCGGCATCAACTTCATCGACACCGCCGAGATGTACTCGGTGCCCGCGAAGCGCGAGACCTTCGGCGCCACCGAGGCCATCCTCGGCAGCTGGTTCGCGTCACGCCCCGGCGCGCGCGGCAAGGTGGTGCTGGCCACCAAGGTGGCCGGGCCGGCGCGCGGCATGGACTGGATCCGCAACGGCAGCCCCGACCTCACCGCGGCCGACATCGTCTGCGCCTGCGACGGCAGCCTGAAGCGCCTGCGCACCGACGTGATCGATCTCTACCAGATCCACTGGCCGGCGCGCAACGTGCCGAGCTTCGGCGCGATCTACTTCGATCCGGCCAAGGACCGCGAGGTGTCGTCGATCCGCACGCAGCTCGAGGCGCTGGCCACGCTGGTGAAGGCCGGCAAGGTGCGGCACGTCGGGCTCTCGAACGAATCGCCGTTCGGCGTGGCGGAGTTCGTCAAGCTTGCCGAGATGCACGGCCTGCCGCGCGTGGCCACGGTGCAGAACCCGTACGCGCTGACCAGCCGCGCGCTCGACAACGGGCTCGACGAGGTGATGAATCGCCTGCAGGTGTCGCTGCTCGCCTACTCGCCGCTGGCCTTCGGTGCGCTGACCGGCAAGTACGACGAGGTGGGACTGCACGGCAGCGTGCAGCCCGGGCGGCTGGCGATGTTCGAGACGATGAAGAAGCAGCGCTGGGCCCGGCCCGAGGCGCTGGCCGCCGCGAAGCTCTACAACGCGCTGGCGAAGAAGCACGGCCTCACGCCGGCCCGCCTGGCGCTGGCCTTCTGCTATGGCAGCTGGCGCGTGGCGAGCACCATCATCGGCGTGACCTCGAAGGCGCAGCTCGACGAGAACCTCGCCGCCTGGGGCACCACGCTCTCGCCCGAGCTGCTGGCGGAGATCGATGCGATCCGCTGGACGCATCGCGACCCGGCGCAGTAGCCCCGCCCCCCAGTCGCTTCGCTCCTGCCCCCAAGGGGCGCCGTCCGGCTTGGGGCGGCCCGGCGCCGGACGCTCAGGCCTACAACCACTCCACCCACTCGCCATGCGGGTGGGTGCGCGCGAGGATGCGCTCCTCGCCCGCGGGCCACAGGCGCAGACGCAGCTCGGCGGGCGCGCCGATCTCGAAGAACTCCATGCGCAGCCAGGCCAGCGGTGCAAGGCGCGACGCGCGCTGGCCGACGGCCGCAATGGCCGCGCCGATGCGCGCGCGCGTGTCGGGCGGCAGGTACTGCCAGACGATGGAGTGCAGCAGCACCGTCGCCACGCCCTCGCGCGGCACGGCGAGTTCGCGTTCCACCCAGGCGGCCGCGTCGCCGGCCTCGACCACCGGCCGTTCGCGCTGCGCGAGCGCGAGCGCGCCCTGCAGCCGCGCGGCGCGCGCCGCCTGGTCGGGCCACACGTAGCTGCGCAGCCGCAGCACCGCGGCCGGGTCGGCCAGGTCGATGGGCAGCAGGTCGTTGCCGCGCCGCTCCGCCACGTCGATCTGTGCGGGCAGCGTGGGCGGTCGGCCGCGCCACTCGCTGGCGATGCGCACCGGGCTCGCGGCGTCGCCCCAGGTCTGCGTGCCGAGCGTGTAGTGGAAGCGATCCCACAGCAGGTTGAGGCCGGCGCTGGCACCGATCTCGCGCAGGGCGAGCGGCAGCTTCGTCGCCTCGGCGATCGCCGCGTAACCGCCGATCAGCACGGCGCTGCGCATCACCTCGTTGGTCTGCGGCGCGCTGGCGAGGTACGCGCGCACATGGTCGGCCTCGTCGACGAGCAGCCGGCGCAGGCGCGGCGCGAGCGTGGCTGCATCGAAGGTGCTCGCCGCCGGCGGATACGCCGCGGCCAGCTCGGCATGACGGCCCGAGAGCGCCAGCGCGTGCAGCGCGCCGGCCAGGCGGAGCGGCACCAGGTCCTGCCCTGGCGGGCCGGCGGTCCAGGCCGGGATCAGTGTGCGCAGCGGGCCGCCGGCGAGCCAATCGTCGGACAGCCATTCGAGCAGACGCGCGGTAAAGGGCGAGCCGAGCTTGTCGCACCAGCGCACCTGCTCGCGGAAGGCTTCGATCAGCGCGTCGTCAGGGACGGGGGGCGGGGTCTGCGCGGCCACGGTGAAAGACTGTGGGTAGAGTGCGGCCCATCATGCATGAAACCCTCGGCCCTTTGCAGGGCGCCCCGGCGGCCACGCTGATCTTCGCGGTGATCGTGATCGTCAGCCTGCTCGCGCTGAACGGCCGGCCGCAGATCATCGAGCGTCATCTTCTTCGTCCGTTTCATCTGGTGCCGCAGCGGCAGTGGCACACGCTCGTCACCAGCGGCTTCATCCATGCCGACCTGGCGCACCTGCTGTTCAACGGCTTCAGCTTCTGGGCCTTCGGCTTCGACCTGGAGCGGTCGCTCGGCACGCCGGCCTTCGTGGCGCTGTATGCCTTCGGCCTGCTGGCCAGCAGCGGCGCCACCTGGGTGCTGCACCGTCGCGAGCCGGGCTACTCGAGCCTCGGGGCCTCGGGCGCGATCCTCGCGGTGGTGTTTGCGGCAATCGTGGTGCACCCCAGCTCCTCGCTGTACATCCTGCCGATCCCGTTCCCGATTCCCGCGCCGCTGTTCGCCATTGGCTACCTCGCCTACAGCGTGCTGGCCGGCCGCGCCGCTGGCGGCCGCATCAACCACGACGCGCATGCCGCCGGCGCGGTGGCCGGGCTGGTGTTCATGGCACTGGCGGTGCCGGGCTCGGTCGGCCGGGCGGTAGCGCTGTGGCTGGGGTGATCAGTTCGATGACGCGTCGCCCGTGGCGGGGCGCAGTTGCCGCGCCAGCGCGTCGGCTTCGTCGGCCCGACCCAGGCCGCGCAGGGCCCTGATGCGCAGCCGCGTGCCGCTCTCGCTGCCAGGCACCAGCGCGATCGCCGCATCGGCAGCTGCCAACGCCTCGGCGTATCGCTTCTGGTCCAGGCGCAGGTTGGCGATGCTCACCTGCGGCTGGTTGAGGCGGCACAGCTGCGCGGCGACTTCGTACACCGCCACGGCGTCGTCGGGCTGCTTGCGGAAGGCGTAGTCGGAGGCGATCTCCATCGTGGCCATGTAGCTCACGCTGGCCTGCCGGTCGGGCGCCAGGCCGGGGTGCCGCGCAGGGCGCGCGTAGTCCTGCAAGGCGTCGAGCGAGCCGCCCCAGCGTGGCGCGAGCAGGCCGATGTAGGCGTGCCGCACGATCACGTTGTCGGGCTGGAGGCGTTCGGCCTCGCGCATCCACGGCATCACGTCGGGGCGCGGCTGCAGAGCCGAGGCTTTCTTTTCGGCGAGGATCGCGCCGAGCACGCCCAGCACCGTGCCGTCGTCGGCGTGCAGCGCCTTGGCGTGGTTGACCAGCTGCTGATAGGCGAGGATGGGGCGCGGGTGCAGCTTCAGCGACTGCAGCGATATCCGTCGTGCCTCGAGCAGGTCGCGCTCGAAGGCCTCCATCTGTGCGGCCGAAGTGTCACGTGCCAGGGCCGAGCCACGCGATTGCCAGGCCCGCGAGGCGAGGTGCAGCGCCAACGCGTGGTGCGCGGCGAAGGACTTCGGCTGCCGCTCCATCCACTCCTGCAGCAGCGGTGTGAGGAAAGGCCCCCAGCGGTCGAACGCGCCGAACTCGTAGAACAGCTCCTCGTCGTCGATGCGGCGCGCGCCATACGCGTCGAGGAATCCATCCATGCGGCGTTGCAGCTCGTCGAAGCGCTTCTCGCGCAGCAGCACCAGCGTGCGCTCCTGCCGCTCGGCGATCTCGCGCATCGGCAAGCGGCCCTCGCAGCGCGGCGTGGCCCATGCCGGCGCCGCCAGGGCGGTGGCCAGGGCGATCAGGGTAATCAGGCGGGTGTGCATCGGCGGACGGGCTTGGCCGGACAATCATGCCAGTGCGCGACGCTGGCCGATCGGCCCGGCGCGCGCCGATCCGTGTGCGCGCCGACCGCTCCAGACTGCCTCACCCCATGACGATCGCACTCCCCGACCGATTCGACACCCTCCGCCTCACCGTGCGCCCGGTGGAAGAGCGCGACCTTCCCGCGCTGCTGGCCGTCAACGGCGACGCGCAGACTGTCCAGTTCCTGCCCTATGCCCAGTGGCAGACGCTGGACGACGCGCAGGCCTGGCTGGCGCGCATGCGCACGCTCGAGGGGGGCGGCACGGCGCGCCAGTACGTGATCGCCACGCGCGAGGCCGACGAGGCGATTGGCACCGTGCTGCTGTTCCGGCTCGAGGCGGCCAGCGCACGCGCCGAGCTCGGCTACGTGCTCGGCCGCGCGCATTGGGGGCGCGGGCTTGCGCGCGAGGCGCTGCAGGGCGTGTGCGCGACGTTGTTCGATGGCGGGTTGCTGCGCCGGCTCGAGGCCGAGGTCGACCCGGCCAACGTGGCCTCGGGCGCGTTGCTGCGCTCGCTGGGCTTCACGCACGAGGGGCGGCTGCGCCAGCGCTGGGTGGCCAAGGACCGCACCTACGACGTCGACGCCTTCGGGCTGCTGGCCGGGGAGCTGGTGCGCCGCTGATGCGCTCCCGCGGCGCGGCACAATCGCGCGCCATGGCGAAGAAGGACAAGCACGTCAGCGAGACGCCGGCCACCGCGTGGCTGCGCGAGCACGGCATCGCGTTCAGCGAGCATGTGTACGAGTACGTCGAGCACGGCGGCACGGCCGAATCGGCGAAGCAGCTCGGGCTCGACGAGCACGCCGTGGTGAAGACGCTGGTGATGCAGGACGAGAAGCGCGAACCGCTGATCGTGCTGATGCATGGCGACAGGCAGGTGAGCACGAAGAACCTCGCGCGCGCGATCGGTGCGAAGTCGGTGGAGCCGTGCACGCCGGAGGTGGCGCAGCGCCACAGCGGCTACCAAGTGGGCGGCACCTCGCCCTTCGGCACGCGCAAGGCGATGCCGGTGTACGTGGAGGAGACGGTGCTGGCGCTGCCGAGGATCTGCATCAACGGCGGCCGGCGGGGCTACCTCGTGGGCATCGAGCCCGCGGTGCTCACGCAGGCACTGCGTGCGAAGCCTGTTTCCTGCGCGATCTGATCATCCAGGCGAGGAAGGCGCACATCCCACTGCCCGCGAGCACCAGCCCCAGCGTCGCGGTCGACCACATGCCGACTGCGCCCTTCAGCGCCTCGGGCGTGTGGCCGGTGACGTCGAACGCGACCAGGTAGCCGCCGCCCAGCCCCATGCCCCAGATCGCCAGCGCATAGATCACCATCGGCACGACCGCGATGCGGTACGCGCGCAGCACGAAGGCGGCGATGGTCTGCGCCGCGTCGAACACGTGGAACACCGGCACCCAGGCGAGCAGCGGCAGCGCCGCGGCCACCACGGCGGCATCGCCGGTGTACAGACCGAGGATGGGCTCGCGCAGCAGGTAGACGAGGCTGCCCATCAGCGCCGCGATCGCGAGCCCGATCTCCAGCCCGTGCCAGCCGACGCGGTGCGCGTCGTCTTCGTCGCCGGCGCCGATGCGCTGCGCGACCAGCGTGCTCGAGGCGTTGGCGATCGCCATCGGCATCATGAACATCAGCGAGACGAGGTTCAGCGCGATCTGGTGCCCCGCCACCGGCGTGGCGCCGAGGCGCGAGATGAAGAAGGCCATGAAGGTGAAGCCGGTCACCTCGATCATGATCGAGCCGCCCATCGGGATGCCCAGGCGCAGCAGCGCGAGCAGGCTGCCGCGGTGCGGCGGCGAGATCCGGTCGCCGATGTGGAAGCGCGCATAGAACGGGTCGCGCGTCAGCAGCAGCCAGACGGTGGTCAGCTGCGCGAGCATGCACACCGCGGTGGCCATGCCGCAGCCGGGCGCGCCGAAGGCCGGCACCGGGCCGGCGCCGAACACGAACAGCGCGTTCAGAGGCACCTTCAGCGCCAGCGCGCCCAACTGCACCAGCATCACGATCTTCGGCCGCGACACCGCGGTGTTGAAGCCGCGGAAGGCGGTGAACAAGAGCGCCGGC
>WBZM01001041.1_pt1 | contig 30786 bp, 25 predicted proteins | sample 5204271 | NCBI WGS metagenome assembly WBZM01 (sample SAMN12344346, study PRJNA552823) | activated sludge metagenome | biome: Activated sludge suspended growth; feature: Nitrification reactor; material: Wastewater; isolation source: activated sludge from nitrification reactor of wastewater... | reverse complement strand
AACAAAAAGTTCTAAAGCCTCTTCTTTTTTTAATTCTTTATGTGTAAATTCTACCCATTCTGGTAATTTTTTTACCATGATTTTTTCAATTTTCTCCAAATCCTTATCGCTAATTTTTTCTTCACCAAAATCTATATCGTAGTAGAATCCGTCATCTATAGCAGGACCGAGCGTTAGGTAAGTATTTGGATATTGTTCTTTTACGGCAGATGCTAATAGGTGTGCTAGTGTGTGTCTTTTGTGTTGTAACTTTTCTTGTTCCATTTTTTTAGAAATTAAATTTATAAAATAAAAACCCCGCCTTAATAAAAATGTATCACTACATCTTTACTAGGGCGGGGATTCTTTCCTCGTGGTTCCACCTAGTTTTCCATCTATTAGATGGACACTCGTTTCGTATAGATTAGCCCTTAGGGTTCGCCATTTGTGGCAAATTGTGATTGGTAGTCACAACAATCTCTATATAACTAAAATAATATCAGAATATAAATAATTTGCAATTTTCAATAAATACTGTTAATATAATTCATTATGGTTATAAGAATGAGACATACAAGGGGGCATACTGCGAACAGGCGTTCACATCATGCACTAAAGGCTACAAATTTCGCAAAGTGTTCTAATTGCGAGGCTTTAAAGATGAGACACAATGTCTGTGCTTCTTGTGGATTTTATCGCGGTAAGAAAGTGATAGATATGGTTAAAAAGATAGAGAAGAAGCAAAAGAAAGCCAAGGCAAAGACAGCGGAAACAAAATAGTTTATTAGTTTATTTAAAAATTGATATAAGTAAAAAGCCTTTAGGTTTTTTATATCTAACGGAATGGCAAACAGGCACCTTTCAAGATCAATAGTACTTCAGACTCTCTTCGAATGGGATTTTATCTCCTCGTCTTCTGACTTGCCTTCAAAAAAGTGGGGAAGTGAGGAAATGCAAACTTCTTTGAAGAGAAATTTGAAAGAATTTGCTCCAGGTCTTGATGATGATGCCTTTGTTTCTAATTTAATAGAAGATGTTTTAAAAAAACAAAAAGTTATCGACGAGATAATTGAGAAAGCTGCGCCTGATTGGCCTATAGAAAAGATTTCTGTAGTTGATAGAAATATCCTTCGTATAGGGTTAACCGAGCTTTTGTTTGGAGATAGAGCTCAAGTACCACCAAAGGTGGCTATAAATGAAGCGATAGAGCTAGCAAAGACATTTGGTGGAGAAAACTCTGGTAAATTTGTAAACGGTGTATTAGGAGCTGTTTATAAGGAGATAGGAGAACCTGGTAAGGAAGAAACAAGCAAAAAGAAAAAAGTAGAAGAGCCAATAGATCCAGCCACTTTACCAAAAGAGAAGCTAGGCGGAGCATTGGTTTATGCATATCGAGATAGTAAATTATTTTTTGCTTTAGTTCACGATGTGTTCGGCTACTGGACTTTATCTAAAGGTAGAATAGAAGAAAATGAAGATGTTATCGAAGGCACAAAAAGAGAAGTAAAGGAAGAGATTGGTTTAGATATTCAAATAGTAGAAAAACTCGGGGAGAACGAATATGTAGCTACTCATCCAGAAAAAGGAAAGACTTTAAAACAAGTAGCCTACTTCTTGGCTTCTAGTGAATATAAAGAATTAGTATTAGAAAGCTCTGGGGGCTTAGACGGGGCTAGGTGGTTTGCTCTTTCAGAAATTCCAGAATTACGAATTTACAATGATATTATCCCTCTCATAACTAAAGCCGTTGAGATTATAAGTAAACAAACAAATTAAATACCATGATTCAGTTTGCAGATTTTGAGAAAAAAACAAAAATTAATTTTAAAGATAAAGATTTACTAAAACAAGCCTTCATTCACCGCTCATATATAAATGAAAATCCCAAAGCTGGGCTTTCTCACAATGAAAGGTTGGAATTTTTGGGGGATGCTGTATTAGAGCTTGTAGTTACAGATTTCCTTTATAGAAAATACCCAAACCATACAGAAGGAGAGCTCACTTCTCTTCGTTCTGCATTAGTTAATGCTGTGATAATAGCAGAGGTTGCTTTAAAGATAGGGATGAATGAATTTCTTCTTTTATCAAGAGGTGAATCCAAAGATACAGGCAAAGCTCGCCAGTACATACTAGCAAATACCTATGAAGCTTATGTGGGTGCTTTGTATTTAGATCAGGGCTATAAAGCAGCTGATGAATTTATAACAAAGTCTCTTTTGCCTAAGACTGAAGAGATAGTATCAAAAAAGCTTTGGCGTGATGCAAAATCTTTAGTACAGGAAAAAGCACAAGAATATTATTCTGTCACTCCTTCTTATAAAGTACTCGGAGAATCTGGCCCAGATCACGATAAGCATTTTACTATAGGAATATTATTTGGCTCTGAGCTTATAGCAGAAGGTAAAGGTAAAAGCAAACAAGAAGCAGAGCAAAAAGCTGCCGAAGCTGCATTAAAAGTACAAAATTGGTTGGACTAATATGCGTTTAAAACACTTAGAAATAAATGGTTTTAAATCTTTTTCTAAAAAAACATCTTTAGAGTTTGAGCACCCAGTGGTGTCTATAGTAGGGCCAAATGGCTCTGGTAAGAGTAATGTAGTAGAAGCATTTCGTTTTGTTCTTGGAGAACAGTCTATGAAATCTATGCGTGGCCGTGCTGGAGCAGACCTTATTTTCAAAGGTTCAAAGAGTTTACCAAAAGGTACAAAAGCAGGAGTGACTATATATTTTGATAATTCTGATAAAATATTTAAACTTTCAAATGACAATGGTGAAGATGTGGATCTAAATTACGAGACAGTGTCTATCTCTCGTGAAGTTTACGCAGATGGCTTAAACAAATACATACTAAACAATAGTGAAGTCAGGCTAAAGGATATAAACAACCTTTTGGCTTCTGTAAATATAGGCTCTTCAGGGCATCATATCATCTCTCAAGGGGAAGCAGATAGAATACTCAATGCTTCTTCTAAAGACAGGAAAGAAATGATAGAAGATGCTTTGGGACTCAAGATATACCAATATCGTATAAAAGACAGTGAAAAGAAGCTAGAGAGAGCCACAAGCAATATGAAAGAGATAGCCCTTTTGCGCAGAGAAAATGCTCCACATTTGTCATTTCTAAAAAAACAAGTTGAGAAGATAGAAAAGACAAAAGAGCTTCGTATGGAGCTCACAAATTTATATAAAGAATACCTAAAAAAAGAAAACATTTTACTTGATGTAGAAAAAGCTAATATTTTGGCTGAAAAGAAACGCATAAGTTTAGATATAGAAGAAATAAAAGAAAAAATTTCATCTAGATTTGAAAATGGGGAAAGAGAAGAAAACAAAAAGTTTGAAGAGCTAAAATCGGTAGAAAATAAACTTTCAAATATAAGACGCATAAAAGGGGAGCTTGAAAGAAAACTTGGACGCATAGAAGGAATGATAGAGATAGAAGAAATGCGGAAAGAAGAGAAGAAAGAGATAGTGCCTATCTCCAGAGAAGAGATGGAAAGTATGATGAATGAGGTGGACTCTTTTATAAAAGAAGCATTAGAGAAAGAAAATGCAGAGGAGATAAAAGGAATACTGAAGAGGATTAAAGATATTTTAAATAAGTTTAACAACAGAGAAGAGATAAAAGAATCTGCCGTTGACCTTTCCAAAATAAACGAACTAAAAGATACCCATAGGGAAGTATCTATCGAGATGTCTCGCTTAGAAGAAGAAGAGAAAAAAGAGATAAACACTTTATCTGCTCTAAAACAAGACATAAACGAAGAGATGGAAAAAAGGCGAGATGAAGAGAGGGAAAAGTTTACCTTAAAAGTAAAAGAGCAGGAGCTTCTTTCTGCTTTGGAATTAAATTCTGTAAAAGAAGACAACTTGAACCGCTCTTTTGAAGCCTTTAATGCTGAGATAAATGAGGGTTATGCCCTGATAGGTGGCGATGTGTACTTCTACAAAGACTTTGTTTCTGAAGAAGCTCCAGAAAGGAGCCTTCAAGAAGAATTAAAAAAGAAAATAGAGAGAATAAAGATAAAGCTTGAAGATGCAGGTACAGGGAACGGCTTTGAGATTATGAAAGAATATCAAGAAATGACGGAGCGAGATGCTTTCTTAGTGAAAGAGATGGAAGACATAGAAAAAAGTATAGAATCCTTAAATAAACTAATCGCTGATTTGAAAGAAAAGATTGATGTAGAATTTAAAGAGGGGATAAGAAAGATAAACATAGAGTTTAAAGAATTTTTCTCTTTAATGTTTGGAGGGGGTAGTGGAGAATTAAATATTGTTTTGGAAAATAAAAAGCCCCGACGCCTTGCAGAGTCGGGGTCCCGATCGGAAGCATCGGGAAACACTCCCATAGAGTTTTATGATGAATTAGAATCTGATGATGAGATAGAATTTCAGCAAGGAGTGGAGATAAATGTTTCTTTGCCACACAAGAAAGTAAAAGAGCTCCACAGCCTCTCTGGAGGGGAGAGATCTCTCACCTCTATTGCGCTTCTTTTTGCTATGTCACAAGTGAATCCGCCACCATTTCTGATACTCGATGAGACAGATGCTGCGCTCGATGAAGCAAACTCTCGTAAATACGGGGATATGATAGAAAGACTTTCAAAACATTCACAGCTCATCGTTGTTACTCACAATAGAGAGACTATGTCTCGCGCTGGAGTGCTCTACGGAGTCACTATCGGCTCTGACGGCTCTTCAAAACTTTTGTCTGTAAAGTTTGAAGAAGCTCAAGCTATTGCAAAGTAAAGAATAAAGAAATATACTGAAATTGGAGTCGATCATTGTCAACTCTGACAAGATTTGCCTCGCTTCCCAAAAGCGTCGTAAGTTTTGTGTAAACTTTTTTAATTACCTCCTGTCATGAAAAGGACCCTCACCATCATTCTCGTACTATTTACTTTCGCTCCAATTTTTTACTTTCTGTTTAAACCAGTTGAAACTCAACCTGCCATCTCTCTTCAACAAGGTTACTATAACTTGCTTGGCAAGTATGTAGGACTCGAAAAACCAAAAATCGCAGGAATTTACTCTTTAGTACAAGATAAAAAAGCAAAAAAAGTTATAATTCCTCCTGAAGCGAACCCTTGACCCAACAAGAAAAGCCCAACAGCTCTCTCGTTGGGTCTTTTCTTTTGTTTGACTTTTTATGTATTATATGGTAATTTAATACTGAAATTTTCTTTCCATAACAAAAAACAAAATAGTTCTTTGACTTCGTCAAAGTTTATTTTGTTTTAAAAACATCTGAAGCCATGAAAAATTGCTTGCTTATTCTATTTTTCCAATTTATTACCTTTTTTACAAAAGGGCAAGACAGCACTAATTCTTTTATTATAGTAAATCTTTGTGATAGTTGTATTAAAGACGAATTACGAAGTTCTTTTTTACTAAATATTAATATTAATTATATAACCCTTAATAATAATGAATTTACTATAATTGATCCGCCAGATGTTTTATTGTCTTTTGACAAGTCTGCTATCGTTGTGAACGAGAGAGGTAAACATTATAATCTGGATTTAAAATCTAAAGAAGGCAATTTAATGTTTTCTTTTGAAAAAAAGTCAGTTTCTCTAAAAAAAGAAGGTGGCATGATTATCCTCAATTCCTATTATGGAGTGCTTCAAATAATATGCTTTTCTTCTTTAGAAGAGAGGGAGGTGTTTATTAAAGAAATAAGGAAAATCAAGTTTCACCGAATTTTCGGAGGTCCTTAAAAAGCCTAGAAGGGAAAAGCCATCCCCCTAGGCTTTTCTCATTTTTGGGTGGGATGTGGTATATTTTAAATATGAAGAATTTTGAAGGAATGAGAAAATTACAAGTTGGAGGCAGGGCTCTGTTAATTTCTAGTTTTTTATCTGTAGTGTCCATACTCGCTTCAACAGGCAAGCTCTCTGCTCAGGAGACTGTAACAATATCTGACAAAGAGAATAAGACAGCAAATACAGGTTATATTAAACCAGAAGAAGTAGAAGGTGTATTTATAAATTTAGCAAACGATTTTGCAGAAAAACAAAAAATGTTTGAATCTGGAGAGGGGAAGGTGGTCTCACCAAATCAAAGTATGCAATTTGAAAAAGAAGGCTCCAGCTACTTTTTTATTCACCCACAGACAGGAGAAAAGTTCATAGCTTCTTTTACTGTGGATGAGAACAACTCAGGCATTTTAATTTTAGATTTAAAAGATGGGAAAGGTTCATTTCTTTTTTCAAAATCTTTCACCCTTCCTAGGACAGAAGAACTAGTCAGTTTACTAGAAGGTTTCAATAAAGAGGACACTAGTTTTGAAGCTTTTAAAAATCTAGGTTTTAATTTTATTTTTAAATCAAACCCAAAAGAGGGAACATCTTACCGAGGAGGGGAAGCTTCTGTTTTAGAAGAGCAGCAAAATAGAGCTTATTTAGGAGGAATGGGGTTACACAATAAATAATAATTGACTTTATATATAAACTGTGATATAATAAGCTAGTTAAAAAAACTAGGTTTTCCTGTATTTTTAACCCCCTTATTTTGCATGGGGAAGAATGCAAAAAGATTTTTGTACATTTACAACATGAATAGTGATGAAAAAAGTAATAATCACCAGCCTTTTGAACTTTTTGTTTTTTTCGATAATGTTTTCCCAAAAAACTTTGTCTCCAAAAGAGGAGGCACTCTTACAAAAGCAAGAAATCACAGGTTACCTCTCTTCAGATAAGGATTCTGTGACAATAGAGTTTCCCAGCGAATTGTACCCTTTGAAGTTAAAATGGGGTTATGTAAGTTTCACAATCCATGACGATAGTGAGAACGAAATTTTTCTGTTACCTTTTATGGAATCAGAATCAATATCTGCTCAGGTCTTTACCACAGACGATTGTTTCACTGTACTTAACAGAAATCCTATTTTAACTAAAATTGTCTTAAAACAGAAAGAAGAAGCCAGTTTAACTTCAACTGAAACCAAAAACTAATTCTAAATCTTTTGCCTGACTTTCAGAAAAGTTCACAAAAACTTTTCTGGGTCAGGTTTCACCATCAAATTTAAGCAAAATGAAAAATTTGCTCATTGCGATTTTATTGGCAATTCCACTTTTTTCCTACACTCAAAAGTCCTGTATCGGCTGTTCGACTTCAAAAGATCAATGGATTTGGGATGCTTGTTACTCGCCATTTACACAAAATGCGTGGAATTTAACGGGTATAAATCCAAATCCAAATTCTTCTTTAAAAGTAGGGCAAGGAATTGTTTTCTTTAGGCCCGATAATGAAAATTTGACCATTGATTTCACAAAACCGGCCACAAGAGAAATTAACTCTCCGTGGTTGTTAGTTGGGAATCGTTACGATGAAATTCAAGCCGAAAAGTACTTGCCGATGAAGCCTGAAACTGTCGCTATTAAGGAACCGAAAGTAAAAAATAGCAGTAGGTTTTCTCTTGGTTTTGTTGCTGGTCTTTTGTCCCTAATTCTCTTTTTAGCTTTTGTGGTAGGTTTCGCTCTTTACCATTTTTTTAAAGTTCTTGCCAAGCTATCAACAAATAATAGGCAAGAAAAAAGGCAAAAAGAAGCAAACCGGCGTGGGCAACAAATTGCCAACGGGAATGACCCAGCTTTTGTTGGGCCAATGGTTAATTCAGATGGGATTAATGACCTTACCGCAGGTGGAAATCTTGCCATTTCTTATCCTCAATTTAAATTTTTAGGTATTTGGCACCATGCTGAGATTAAGTTTTTAACCCCAGTCAGTTTTCTTTATGAGGATAATGTTGCTTCTTCTCCGTCTATTCCAAAACATGAAGTTGAATGTTATGTAGGAAAGTTTGAAAACGATGGAGAAGTTCTATGGCTTCCATCAGTAAGAAGATGTGGTAACGGATTGTATCTTACTGAAGGACAAATGCCACCAGTTATTGGAACTGACTTTGTTGTAACAAAAGTATTGGAAGGGGAAGGATGGGAAGACTTACTCATAACTAACCTAAAGGCATGCAGAGACCTAGGAGTTGAGCCTCCAAAGTCAAATGCGGAAATGGCTAAGTTGCTCGAAGTTCAATCCAACTAATTTTTTCATCAAACCAAAATCGAAAAGCCCTGCTTGGAAACAATCCTCGCAGGGCTATTCATTTGCCAAATTTTATTTGACTTATTTTGGCAAATGTTTTAATATATTTAGGAAATAAAATCCCTTCTGAGTCGGCTTTTGTCAGCTCAAGGGGATAATTCCTTCACATATATAATTTTTTGTCATGAACCCACGTTTTTTAACCGTCTTGCCAATCGCACTCATCCTCTTAGGTATTTTTGTGTGCAAAATACCCAATAACCCAACATTAAAACAATGTGTTTTTATTGAAGAACAGGGGTGTGATTGTCCCGATAAGTACATAGCTACTTTTACAAAAGAAAATATTGTCGAAAACCATCCTGATTATTGGATTATTAGTACCAAAGAAAGGATCGGTCAATATATCTTTTATATGAAAAAGTGCGGTCATTTTAATTTTCCAAGTAAACCAGAAGAAATTTATGATTACCGCCACAACTTCGTTTTTTTTTAATGCTTTGAATGACGAAGTTGCCAGGAAAAGAGCTTTAAAATATAAAAAAGCTTTTATTAAATCTTAGCCCATTCGGCTCCCCAAAAAAACAAACGGGAGAGCTCAATGGGCTTTTCTGTTTTTTTGGGTGAATTTATTTATTGAGCTTTAGGGGTTTGGAATTTTACTACTTCTTCTTTTCCCAATATTACTTTATCTGGTTGGAAGAATTTGTTTAACTTTACAGTATTTTTCTTTGTAGTCATAGAGCCGTCTTTGTTGAGCTCTATCTCAAGTAGCATACCTTGCATAGTAGCTTCGGAGAACTTTTGGTCAAAGATAAAGTTTCCTAGTGAATAAGCGATAAAAGCATTTTTATATACTTCAGTGTCTTGCACTACATGTGGGTGGTGGCCGATGACTATCTTTGCTCCAGCATCCACTGCTCTATGAGCCAGTGCTTCTTGGTGAGCGTTGTGTTTGGTCTTGTATTCTTCCCCCCAGTGGAAAGATACCACTAGGTGGTCCACTTGTTTCGCTGCGTTTCTAACTATGGCGTCAAAATTTGGGTTACTTGCTAGCATTAGCCCCACAGAATCTTCTGTCACTTCTAGAGAGTTTGGTCCAACATCTGAAAATCCTAAGAAGCCCACTTTTATACCATGCTTTTCTATGATTGTGGGGTTTTCTGCTTTTGCTAGATTACCTCCGCCGGTGTACTCTATTTCATTTTCTTCAAGACGAGATAGGGTGTCTATATAGGCAGATCGTCCCCAGTCTCCGACATGGTTGTTTGCCACAGAGAGGATGCTTATGCCAGCACCTTTTAAAGCAGGTACTACTTCCGGATCCATTCTGAAAGAGTATAAATTTCCCAAGTCTTTACCCTTGTCTGAAGCGGTGCCTTCTAGGTTTGCAAATACTATGTCATTTTTTTTCAAAATACTTAGCTTCTCAAAAAGGGCAGAGTAGTCACCTTGAAAGTTTTTGTTTACAGAATTTCTCACACCACGATCAAGCATTATGTCTCCAGCGAAAGCCAGAGTCACAGACTCTGGCTCTGCTACATCTGCTAAGTTTAAGTTTTGTTTTACCCAATCTGCTTTCGCATCTTTCGCTCCTCCGTAGTAAATATTTTTTTGAATATAGTTTACTAATGTAAGCACATCTTTTTGTCTGTCGTTACTTTGAAGTAGCACGATAGCCACAGGTCTAGAAGCCCCTTTGGCTATAGGTAAAGAAAAAGTAGAAATGACAGTTTGCTTTGCGGGTATGGTGTAACCACTCTTGCCACCAGTATAAGTATTTAAATGTATAAATTGATTTGTGCTAAACCAAGCGTGAGCTTTATTGTTGTAGCTTCTTTTTTTTGTGATGTCTAAAATTTCTGGTCTGCTTTGTTTTATGTAGCCAGTGAGTTTAAACAAGTCTGCCACAGTGGACTGATTTTGGGCAGAGAGCCCGCTAGGGTCAGCAAATGAAGTGGAAGTCATCTTTAAATCTTTTGCCACAGTATTCATTCTGGAGATAAATTCTTTATCTCCATACCTTTCTTTCAATATTTCAGCAGCATCATTACTAGATTCTAAAAGGAGAGGGTAGAGTAAGTCTGCTGTCTTTAAGCTCTCTCCTTTTTTAAAGTTTCCATTTTCTCCATAAGTGGCTAGTGCTTTTGCGCTCACTTTTGCAGTGTCGTCTTTCTTTGCAAGCTCTTTTGTCACTACGGCAGTCATAAGCTTTGATACGGAAGCTATAGGGTATTTACCTTGTATGTTTTTTGCAAGTATTATCTCGCCTGTATTTAAGTCTCCCACGATATACGAGGAAGCACTTACTTTTAAATTTTTCAGAGCATCTTTTGATTTCTTATTAAAGAAAAAATACTTACTTTCTATACCACTTGCAAGCGCAGTGGAAATACTAGCAGGGGTGAGGTCTTCTATCTGTTCTACTGTCTTGTGTACAGCCAAGCTTTCATCTAAAGAGATGCTATTATTTTTTGCTAAAAAGCCAAGCGAAAAGGCAACTAAAAGCAAAAAGAAAAACAACAAAATTTTATTTGATTTTAATTTTATATTATCCATTTAAGTATTATATTAGCACAAAATCTATAGTTTTTTTCTCCAAATCAACACTCTTCACCTTCACCTTCACCTTGTCTCCAAAGCGATATTTTTTGCTAGTTTTTTTACCGACAAGCTCTAGCTTTTTTTCGTTAAAGATATAAAAGTCATCTTCCATATCTCGTACTCTTATCATACCTTCAGATTTTGTTTCCATATCCTCCACATATATGCCCCATTCGTTTATTCCACTAATCACACCATCTAGGATAGTACCGATGCGAACCGACATATATTCCACTTGTTTATATTTTATAGAAGCTCTTTCTGCTTCGGTAGCTTTCTTCTCTCTTTCCGAAAGCTTTATAGATAGTCTTTCGTAGCTTTCAAAGTCTTTTTTATAATTATCTTTTTTGTTTAAATATTCATCCAATAATCTGTGTACCAGTATATCGGGGTATCTTCTTATTGGAGAGGTGAAGTGTGTATAATGTTTGAAAGCGAGTCCATAATGACCTATATTTCGTGTGGAGTAAATAGCCTTTTGCATAGACCGCACTACAGCTCTGTGTATAGTGTCTTTGTTTGGTTTACCAGAAAGATTTTCTAAAATTTTATTTATCTCAAAAGAGGGGATAATACCGTCTTTAAGATTCACTTTATAACCTAGACTTCGTAGAAAGAAAGCTAAATCAGACATTTTTTCTTTTGTAGGAGTGTCGTGGATTCTATAAAGTAGGGTTGTTTTTTCTTTCTTGCCACTTTTTTTAGTCAGAACTTCAGCCACTTTTTTATTTGCAAGAAGCATAAATTCTTCTATGAGGCGATTTGAATCACCTCGTTCTTTTTTTACTACTTTCACAGGTTTCGAATTTTCGTCTAGCACAAATTTCACCTCTTCTTGATCTAGAGATATGGCTCCATTTTCAAATCTTTCTTTTGTAAGTTTTTTAGCAATGTCGTTTAAAATTTTCAACTCTTTATGTAATGGAAGGGCAGGGTCTTTTATAGATTTTTCTGCATCTTCATAAGTAAATCTTTTTTGAGAGTGTATTACAGTACGGCCAAACCAAGATTCTTTTACTTTTGCATTTTTGTCTACGACAAATACAGCACTCATTGTGAGTCTGTCTTTTTCTGGCACCAGAGAGCAAATGTCATTTGAAAGAGCTTCAGGAAGCATAGGTATAGTCCTGTCTACTAAGTACACCGATGTTCCTCTCTTTTCAGCTTCTTCATCTAAAGCGGTACCTTCTCTCACATAAAAAGATACATCAGCAATATGTATACCTACCTCATATTCTCCATCTTTGATTTCTCTAAAAGAGATAGCGTCATCAAAATCTTTTGCGTCTTTTGGATCTATTGTAAATGTTAAAGTATCTCTAAAATCTCTTCTACCTTTTATGTCTTCTGCTCTAATACCTAGATTTTTTATCTTCAGCGCTTCTTTCTCTACTTCTTCTGGTAATTTTTCGGTAAAACCTCTTTCTATGGCGATAGAAAGCATCTCGGTATTGTTATCTCCTGGTTTACCCAATACCTTTGTCACCTTACCCTCTGGGCTTTTATGTGGATCCTTCCAAGATATAATTTCTGCAAAAACCTTCTCGCCATTTTTTGCTCCATTTAAATTTTCTCTGGTTATGATTAAGTCAGAATACATCTTTGTGTCATCAGGGTTTAGAAAAAATATACCATTTTCTTCTTCTACAACTCCAGCGAAACCAGTCTTTACTCTTTTAATTATTTTAGTAACTTCACCACTTAATCTGCCATTTCTCGGTACTAAAAATATCTCAACTTCATCACCGTGTAGGGCTGTGTTTAAATCCTTGAAATTTATCTCAATATCTTCTTTTTGATTTTCTACAGATACATAGCCCACTCCCTTAGAGTTTATGGATATTGTACCTTTTAGGTACTTTTTTAAATTCTCAACCCTATTTGGACCCTTTTTAAAGGCTTTTTCAGGTTTTTGCTTGTTTTTCATTACTAAATCATAGCATAGTAAAATATATTTGACAAATCGTCCAATATGTGATAGTATACAGAGTATGAAAAGAAAAAAGGTCTTGATAATACTAGCTTTAGCCTTTGTGCTTTATTTACCTACACCAGCCAAAGCGTGTGAGGGCTTTCTTGACTGCTTTGGTTTTAACCTAGGAGGTTATGTGGCTTTTAATTTAAACACAACAACTAGCACTTATTTTACTTGTGGAGATTATACAGATTGTAGTGGATATTTTAATTCATCTGATTACGGGGCTTACGGAGACTATGGTTCTTATGCAGATTATTTTGCTTACGGAGATTATATGACTTATGGCGACTATTTGCTTTGCGACTGTGGTTTTACTTATGCTGATTATCTAACTTACGCAAGTTATCAGACTTATGCTTCATATATAGCTTCGGGTGGATATATGACTTATGCGGATTATATGACAAGTGGTAGTTATCTTACTTATGGATATTATTGTATAAACGGGGGATATGAAACATACGCCGATTATCTCGCTTCAGGAAGTTATTTTACAACAGCAGATTACAATACTTACGCTAGTTACTTTGCAAATGGAGCTTATCAAACTTACGCTTCTTATTTAGCACAAGGAGGTCACTTAACTTTCGCCGACTACCTAGCGTCAGGAAGTTATTTTACAAACGGAAGCTATAATACAAACGCAGACTATTTTTCACCAGCTGATTATACAGCTATAGCGAGCTACCTTGTACAAGCTGGTTATACAACAAGCGGGAGTTATTTTACAGAAGGCTCTTACGACACTACTGGAGCTTACAATACAACTGGAGATTACCAAACTACAGGCAACTATCAAGCTCAGGGTGACTACACAACTACCGGTGCGTACAATACTCAAGGCGATTATGAAACTACTGGTAATTATCAAACTACTGGAGCTTACAATACAACTGGAGATTACCAAACTACAGGCAACTATCAAGCTCAGGGTGACTACACAACTACCGGTGCGTACAATACTCAAGGCGATTATGAAACTACTGGTAATTATCAAACTACAGGAGCGTATGATACGCAGGGTGCTTACCAAAGTGCTGGTGCCTATGAAACTACTGCAAATTATATAACTCAAGGAGCTTCAGTCATAGAAGGTGCCTACAGCGCTGTGCCTTATTACAACACCTCTGCTTCTTATCTAGATACTACTCCAAGTTACAATACTTCTGGTTCTTATATTGAGAACGGTAGCTATAATACAAATGCTTCTTATCGAGACAATGCTTCAAACCAAACAAAGGGGAGTTATAGAATCTCTGGGTAATGTTGCCTTTTTTAGAAATTGTGTTAAACTCATTTTATGTTAAAAATAAGATTACAGAGAATAGGTAGAAAGAATGATCCGAGTTTTCGAGCTGTTTTAACTGACTCAAAAAACTCTACTAAAAGCGGAAAGTTTTTAGAGATATTAGGTAACTACAATCCTAAAGAAGGAAAGGCTGCTTTTAAAGCAGATAGGATAAAATACTGGATATCACAAGGAACTCAGCTTTCTCCTACAATTCACAATTTCTTAGTTAGGGAAAAAGTTATCGAAGGTAAAAAAATAAATGTTTTACCAAAGAAGAAGCCTACTGAAAAAAGAAAGGAATTGAAGGCTAAGAAATAATTCTAATATTGTTTTGCAAAAAAAATATTGCAAGGTATAATTGTAAGTAGCAGTGGATTATAAGTTTTTGGTCGTAACACTGCAATATTTAAAAATAAATATAATATGACGATATGCAAGATACAGATAAGGCATTTCTAGAGTATGTTGTGAAAGCTCTCGTTGACAATCCGAACGATGTAAAAATCGATCGTACTGTGGACGAAATGGGTGTTCTCATTTCTCTAACCGTAAATCCTGCTGATATGGGCAAGATAATCGGTAGAATGGGAAATACTGCTAAAGCTATTCGTACTTTGTTGCGCATCATTGGTATGAAAAACAATGCTCGCGTAAACTTAAAGATAAACGAACCAGAAGGCGGTATGAAGCCAGTAAGAGACACAGCAAGTTCTCTTAAGACAGTAGATCAGGCAATGGAAGATCTAAAGGGTATATAAGAAAATTTGTAAAAATCCCCCGAAAGGGGGATTTTTTGTTATAATTCTTTTAAGAAAAATTTTTATGATTACATTTCACATAATAAGTATATTTCCTCAGTCTTTCGATTCTTATTTAAAAGAGTCTATTATTGGGCGTGCTTTAGAAAATAAAAAGATTAAAGTTTCATTTTACAACCCAAGAGATTTTATAAAAATCCCAAAAGGTAAAGCGCAGAATAATTATAAGCCCGTTGATGAAAGGCCATATGGTGGTGGGCCGGGGATGGTAATGAAAGCTGAACCAATAATCCACGCTGTAGAAAAGGCTATTTCAAAAGTAAAAACAAAAGATAAGAAAAAGATTTTAATAATAAACTTTATCCCAAGTGAAGAAAAGTTTACTACAGAATTTGCAAAAAGTATTTCAAAAAAGTACACAGACATAGTTTTGATTTGTGGAAGGTATGAGGGTATAGATGCAAGAGTGGATAAAATATTTAAAACAAAAAAAATCTCCATAGGGGATTATGTACTTACGGGGGGCGAGCTTCCAGCTATGGTTGTCATAGACTGTATTTCTCGCCAAATTCCTGGCGTACTCGGCAAATTTGAATCGCTCGAAGAAGAGCGGGTTTCTAGCAGTGAAGTTTACACTAGGCCTGAAATTTTAAAACATAAAAACAAAAACTACAAAGTACCAAAGGTGCTTCTATCTGGAGACCATAAGAAAATAGAGGAGTGGAAAATGTCAAAAAAGTAGGAGAGATTTTATCCAGAAGTCAAGTTTGACAAAATTATAAAAAAGAGTATACTTTTTTTGATTGTATAGATTGAGTCTATGTTGAAACTACCGTTTTATTAGCAAGATTATTAATAAAAGGTTATTTATCTATAAGGAATAAAAGCAAAAGCTCTTGTGCTTTTTCTTTTGTTTATAAAAAAATATGCATGCAGAAATAAAGAGACCTAAGAAGTATTTCGGAAGATACAAGAAACCCCTTGTAGAATTCCCAGATTTAATCGAAGCTCAGGTTAAATCTTTTAAGTGGTTAGTCGAGGAAGGTATAAAAGAAGTTTTTAAGGAGTTCTCTCCTATATCAGATTATTCTGGTAAAAAGTTTCAATTAGAATTTTCGTCTTTCTCTCTAGGAGAATGTAAATATGATGAAAATCATTCGAAGGTCAATAAGTTGTCTTATCAAGGTCAACTTAAAACTCGTGTAAAATTGACAAACAAGTTGCTGGGTACCGTAAAAGAACAAGAGATATTTATGTCTGATGTTCCTCTTATGACAGACCACGGAACTTTTATAATAAATGGAGTAGAGAGAGTTATCGTTCCACAACTCGCAAGAAGTTTTGGAGTATTTTTTACTGACACAGAAAATAAAGGAAAGAGATATTTTGGTGCAAAGATAATACCAGCTCGTGGTGTTTGGATTGAAATTGAATCTGAAGCTGACGGAGCTATGTATATAAGAATAGATAAGAAAAGAAAGTTTCCAGCGACTACTTTACTTAGAGCTATGGGTTTTACTTCAAATGAAGCAATACTCCAAGCTTTTTCTGGAAACACTTTATGGGAAGAAGCTATCAAAGCATGCTTAGCTAAAGACCCAGCAAAATCTGCTCAAGAATCATATATAGAAGTATATAAAAGACTTAGAGATGGAGATATGGCTACTCCAGAGAATGCAAAAGAATTTATAGACTCTTTGTTTACAGCTGAAAGATACGACCTTTCTCCTGTAGGAAGATATAGATTCAATCAGAGATTTGATAATCCCATGGATGAAAAAGAGTTAGCTAGAAGAACTATTTCTAAAGAAGATTTGGTAACAGTTATTTCTCACATAATTAATTTAAATAACGATCCTTTGGCTAAGGCTGATGATATAGATCACTTAGGACAAAGAAGAGTGAGGTTTATCGGAGAGATGTTGCAACAAAAAATTCGTACTGGAATGATGCAAATAAAAAGAAACATTCAAGACAGAATGTCTATTGTTGATATTGATACAGCAATGCCTATACAAATAATCAATCAAAGACCTCTTCAAGCTAGAATAAAAGAATTCTTTACTACAAACCAGCTGTCACAATTTATGAACCAGGAAAATGTGCTTGCTGAAATGGAACACATCAGACTGTTGTCAGCTTTGGGTCCTGGAGGACTTACTCGTGAAAGAGCTGGGCTTGAAGTTCGTGATGTGCACCCTTCTCACTACGGAAGAATTTGTCCTATACATACACCTGAAGGACCAAACATCGGTCTGATTGTTCACCTATCTACTTACGCAAAAATAAATGATTTTGGAATCATAGAGACTCCTTATGTAAAAGTTAAGAAAGGTAAGATAACAGGAGAAGTTCTTTACTTAAATGCTTTGGAAGAAGAAAAGTACAACATAGCTCATGCTGGTATACCTTATGATGCAAATGGAAATATTACAGAAGAAAAAGTAGCAGCTAGAGTAAAAGGAGAACCAGGTGAAATTTCAAAAGAAGAAGTTGATTTTATTGATGTAGCCACCAATCAAGCTTTTTCTATTGCTACATCCTTCGTTCCTTTCTTGGAACACAACGACGCAAACAGAGCACTGATGGGAAGTAATATGCAGAAACAAGCAGTCCCTTGTGTGTTACCAGAAGCTCCTCTTGTGGCGACTGGTATAGAAGAATCAACATCCAGAGATTCAGGTAGATTGATAATATCAAAAGAAGACGGAGAAGTAACTTATGCTGATGCTAGAAAAGTAGTAGTGAAAGGTAAAACTGAAAAGACTTATGAATTGGTAAACTTTTTACGAAACAACAACTTTTCTATTTTCCATCAAAGACCTCTAATAAATGTAGGAGATAAAGTTAAAAAAGGAGATGTGTTAGCAGACACCACAAGCACTGTAGGCGGACAAGTCTCTATTGGTCAAAACATACTCGTGGCTTTCTTGTCATGGTTCGGTTCAAACTACGAAGATGCAATTATCGTATCTGAGAGAGTTGTAAAAAACAGTAAATTTACTTCAGTTTATGTTGAAGAATTTGTGTGTGTTGTACGAGATACAAAATTAGGTGAAGAAATAACAACTCGTGATATACCAAATGTCGGAGAGTTAAAACTAAAAGATTTGGATGAAGACGGTATTGTCAGAGTAGGGGCAGAGGTTCGTGAAAATGACATTTTAGTTGGTAAAATTACTCCAAAAGGAGAGACAGAATTGACACCAGAAGAGAGACTGCTTCGTTCTATTTTCGCAGAAAAAGCTCGTGATGTAAAAGACACTTCTCTTCGTGTTGAACACGGTAAAAGAGGAAGAGTTATTGGTGTGAAAATTTTCTCAAGAGATATGGGCCACACACTAGAAGCTGGAATAATAAAAAAGATAGTTATTGAAGTAGCACAAGTGAGAAATATCTCTGTGGGAGACAAACTATCTGGAAGACACGGGAACAAAGGTGTTATTTCAACAGTTTTGCCTGAAGAAGATATGCCTTATATGGCTGACGGTACTCCTATCGACATAATACTTTCTCCACTAGGTGTCCCTTCTCGTATGAACTTAGGACAGATTTTAGAAATGCACCTTGGTATGGCAGCAAACAGTTTAGGATACCAAGCAATAGTTCCACCATTCTTAGGAGCTAGTCATGAAGAAATAAAAGAAGAATTAAAGAAAGCAGATTTGCCAGAGAGTGGTAAATTTAAATTATTTGATGGAAGAACAGGAGAAGCCTTTAATCAAGATGTAGCTGTAGGTTATATGTATATGCTCAAGCTGCACCATATGGTTGAGGACAAGATTCATATGCGTTCTATTGGTCCGTACTCTCTAATTACTCAACAACCTCTCGGTGGTAAAGCGCAAGGTGGTGGACAGAGATTCGGAGAAATGGAAGTGTGGGCACTTGAAGGATATGGAGCTTCTTACTGTTTGCGTGAAATGCTTACTATAAAGTCCGATGATATCGCTGGTCGATCCGCGACATTTGATTCTATTATTAAAAATGAAATTGTCAGACCTCCAAACTCTCCAGCATCTTTCAATGTTATGCTTAATTACTTGAGAGGTTTAGCACTTGATGTTAATTTGAAAAAAATCTAATGAAAACTTTAAACACAACTGAATTTGATTACATTGGTTTGAAATTAGCTTCACCTGAACAGATAAAAGAATGGTCTTATGGAGAAGTAACCAAACCAGAAACTATAAACTACCGTACAGGTAGAAGTGAAAGAGGAGGTCTTTTTGACGAAAAAATATTCGGTCCAGAAAAGGATTATGAATGTTACTGTGGTAAATATAAAAGAATAAGATATAAGGATATTATCTGTGAAAAATGTGGAGTGGAAGTTACTCGCTCTATTGTTCGTCGTGAAAGAATGGGACACATCGAGCTAGCAACTCCAGTTGCACATATCTGGTTTCTAAGAGGCGTGCCTTCTCGAATGAGTGTACTATTAAATATCCCTGTATCTGATTTAGAGAAAGTTATTTACTTTGCTGGTTACATAATTACAAAAGTTCACGAAGAAGAAAAACAAACTCTAATCGAAGGGCTAGATAAAGAATACAAAGCAAAGTTAAAAAATTCTGCAGATGAGGAAACCAGAGAAAAGTTGAAGAACTTACTTTCTGTTACAAAGAAAGAAATCGGAGAAATATATGAAGGTAAAGTTTTGAATGAAATATCATTTCATCATTTTTCTTTGAAATACGGTACTTGTTTTGAAGCAAATATCGGAGCTGAAGCTATTTATTCTATATTTAAAAATCTAGATTTAAACAAATTAAAAGCTCACACCGAAGCTATGCTTGAAAAAGCTAGCCCAGCAGAAAAAGAGAAGTTGCAAAAAAGACTTTCTTTAATTAGATCAATGCTTTATGCAAACATAAGACCAGAATGGATGTTCTTAACTGTTATCCCTGTAATCCCTCCAGTTCTTCGACCGATGGTTGCACTAGATGGTGGTAGACATGCTACTTCAGATCTAAATGATTTGTACAGAAGAGTGATAAATAGAAACAATCGTTTAAAGAAACTAAAAGAAATAAATGCTCCAGATGTTATTTTAAGAAACGAAAAAAGAATTATACAGGAGGCGATAGATGCTCTTATTGATAACTCAATTGCAAAACAAAATGATTCAGCTGCGATGAGTCAATCTCAAAAGAGACCTCTAAAATCTTTGTCTGATAACTTAAAATCTAAACAAGGGCTCTTCCGTCAAAATCTTTTAGGAAAGCGTGTAGACTATTCTGGGCGTAGTGTTATTGTGGTTGGTCCTACTTTGAACCTAAATCAATGTGGTTTGCCAAAGCATATGGCTCTTGAATTATTCAGACCTTTTGTAATCTCAAAAATATTACAAGCAGAGCTAGCTTTCAATATAAGAGGAGCAAATAAACTCATAGAAGAAAGAACTCCAGAAGTTTGGGCTATGCTCGAAGAAGTAATTCAAGGTAAGTATGTATTACTAAACCGTGCGCCTACTCTGCACCGCCTTGGTATTCAAGCTTTCAACCCAATACTTATTGAAGGAAATGCTATACAAGTTCATCCTTTAGTTTGTTCAGCTTTCAATGCTGACTTCGATGGAGACCAGATGGCAGTTTATGTACCTCTTTCAGAAGAAGCTCAGAGTGAAGCAAAAGAGCTGATGGCAGCGAATAAGAACCTACTTAAGCCACAAAATGGTAACCCTATCGTACACCCTAGTAAGGATATGGTACTTGGTTCTTATTGGATGACTAAGTCTGTAGACGGAGAACCAGGAGAAGGAAAGTTTTTCCAGAATCCAAATGTCGCTATCACTGCTTATGAGTATGGTGTTGTATCTTTGCGTGCAAAGATAAAAGTATTAGCTACTGACACACCTAAGTACAAAAAGTTTAACGGCGGATTGTTTGAAACTTCTGTCGGTAAGCTTTTATTTAATAGTATTTTACCTCCAGAATTTCCTTATGTTACTGATGAAATGAACCAGAAGAGATTGTCTGAGTTGGTAGATGAATTAATAGTAAACTTTGGCATAGACAGTACTCCTCCTATACTAGATAAAATTAAACAATTTGGATTCAAACACTCTACTGCTTCTGGTACTACTTGGGGGTTAGATAATGTTAAAGTTCCAGTTGAAAAACCAGAAATAATAGGAAGAGGTAAAAAGCTCGAAGAAGAAGTAAGAAGTCAGTGGGGCGAAGGTTTGCTTTCTGATAAAGAAAAGTACCAAAAGATTATTGAAATTTGGACAAATGCAAAGAAAGAATTGGAGAAAGTTTTGCCAGGTACTCTAGATAAAAATGGTTCTACTTTCGACTTATTCACTTCAGGAGCTAGAGGTACAATGACTTCTCTTGTGCAGATGACTGGTATGAAAGGGCTTATTCAAAACAACCAGGGTAAAACACTAGAATTTCCAATTATCCCTTGTTATCAAGAAGGACTTTCACCAATAGAATATTTCGTCACAACACACGGAGCTCGTAAGGGTGCATCTGATACCGCCTTAAACACTGCTAAAGCTGGTTACCTTACAAGAAGGCTTGTTGATGTAGCTCAAGATGTTGTTATTACAGAAGAAGATTGTGGTACAAAAGAAGGTAAGTTAATGAAGAGTGAAAATATTTCTGGTATCGAAATACCTTTATCAAAAAATATACACGGTAGGATTCTTGCTCAAGACTTAAAAGATAAAGATGGAAAAGTGTTGTACAAGAAAGGGTTTTTGATAATGAAACAAGATGCTGCAGACATACAAAAGGCTGGTTTTACAGAAGTATTAGTCAGATCTCCTTTTACTTGTAACACAGCCCATGGTTTATGTGTAAATTGTTACGGTTTAGACTTGGGTAGAAATCACTTAGTAAAATTAGGAGAAGCAGTGGGTATCATAGCTGCTCAAGCTATCGGTGAGCCTGGAACACAGCTTACACTTCGTACTTTCCACGCAGGAGGTGTCGCAGGTACAGACATAACTACTGGTTTACCTCGTATTGAAGAAATCTTTGAAAAGAGAACTCCAAAAAACCCAGCTGTAGTATCTCAAACTGATGGGGAAGTGATAGAAGTAAAAGATAAAGATGGCAAAGAAAAGTCAATCAAAGTCCTTTCTGATAGTAAGGCAGACGGTAAACCTAATGAGATAGAATACAATGTAGTATTTCAAAGAACTCCTTTAGTAAAAGCTGGTGATAGAGTAAAAGCTGGTGATTTATTGACTGACGGTTCTGCTGATATTAGTGAGATATTCAAATATGGTACTACTGAAATAGTAGAAAACTATATAATCAGAGAAATAAATAAAGTTTACGAACTTCAAAGTGCTTCTATCTCAAAGAAGCATATAGAGATAATAGTAAGACAAATGTTCTCAAGAAGACGCGTTAAAGATTCAGGTGAGACAACATTTTCTGTAGGCGATATTGTAGAAAATACAGCTTTGATAGAAGAAAATAGAAAAGTAGCTAAACTAGGGCTAAAGGAAGCAAAAGGAGAAATTGTAGTATTAGGTATAACAGAAGTTTCCCTAAAAACTAAGAGTTGGCTATCTGCTGCTTCTTTCCAGAATACAAATCGTGTTCTCATAGAAAATGCAGTTAAGGGAGGAATTGATTACTTGAGAGGATTAAAAGAAAATGTCATCGTAGGAAGACTTATTCCTGCTGGTACTGGATTTAAAAATAAAGTTCAATCTTTGCAAGAAGAATAATTTTATTATGATATCAAACTCTCCTGTCTTAAAAATAAAGGAGAGACTAACAATTGAAGAAGTAGTCTCTACTTACATAAAGCTAGAAAGGGTCGGGCCTAACCTAAAGGCCCGATGTCCCTTTCATAATGAAAAGACACCTTCATTTTTTATCTCTCCGGACAGAGGGACTTATTATTGTTTTGGCTGTGGGGCAAAAGGAGATATTTTTTCTTTTGTAGAAGATTTTGAAGGGTTAGATTTTAAAGGTGCATTAAAGCTTTTGGCTGATAAAGCAGGAGTCGCTTTGTCAGACTTCTCTAGAGAAGTAGAGGGAGAAAAAGAAAATCTTTATAAAGTTATGGAAGAGGCCACTTCTTTTTTTGAAAATAATTTACTTTTAAAAAAAGAAGCATTGGACTACCTAAAAAATAGAGGAGTAAAAGATGAAACCATTAAAAATTTTAGAATTGGTTATGTTGAAGCAAATTGGCGAGATCTTTACAATCATCTAAAATCTAAAAAGTTTAAAGATGAGTATATGGAAAAAGCTGGTCTGGTGAAGAAAACTGACAAAGGTTTCTACGATAGATTTAGAGGTAGAATTATGTTTCCTATATGTGATTCTAGTGGAAGAGTTATAGCTTTTTCTGGTAGAATTTTTGTAGATGATGGTAAATCTGCTAAATATTTAAATAGCCCCGATACACCTATATTCAACAAATCTTTTGTTTTGTATGGGTTAGACAAAGCAAAGGAGTCTATAAGGAAAAATAATTTTTCTATTTTAGTAGAAGGACAGATGGATTTGATATTGTCTCATCAAGCTGGGTGGAGAAACACCGTAGCTACTTCAGGTACAGCACTTTCTGATGTTACTTTATCAAAAGAAAACATTGTATCAAATCTAGGATTAGCTAAAAGACTATCAAATAATATAGTACTTGCATTTGATGGAGATAAGGCAGGAATTAGTGCCACGAAAAGAGCAGGGAAGATAGCACTATCTTTGGGGATGGATACAAAGGTGGCACAATTACCGATAGATAAAGACCCAGCTGATATAATCTTGCAAGACAACGGAGTTTCTTGGAAGGAAATAATAAAAAATTCTAAACATTTGATAGAGTTTTTATTAGGCAAAATAATCATGTCTAATAAAGATGAGAGAATCGTAGGTAGAGTTGTTAAAGAAGAATTATTACCGTTTGTTAACTCTTTAGATAGTTCTATTGAAAAGTCTTTCTTTATAAAAAAGATTAGCGATGAATCGTCCATATCGGTATCAGCATTAGAGGAGGATCTAAAGCAAGTAGAAAAAGATTCTAAAAAAGAAAAACAAGAAATAGAAAGTATAAAGGAAAATACAAACAATTTGTTCCGTAAGGATTATATTTTAAGAAAAGTTTTAGGGATAATCTTCTGGCAAGAAAGCTTAAAAGAAGTGTCACTAGATGTAAATTCTATAAAAAGTGAATTGGGCCAGATTTTAAAAACCGATATTAATGATATTTTAGAAAAATTTAAAGTAGAAAAAGAAGATTTAATATTTGAAGCAGAAGTTTTTTACGAAGATAAAGCACTTTTAGATAAGGAAATTAAGGAACTTTTAACAAATCTAACAGAGGAATCTCTAAAAGAAGAATTGAGTAAAAAGATGCAACAATTACACCAATTCGAATTAAATAAAGATACAGAGAAATCATCTGAGATTTTAAAAGAATGTCAAATTATAAGTAACAAAATAGAAAGTTTAAAAAATAGTCGTTAATTTTGTAAGAGTAATTTTATGAGTAAAAAAACAAAAGCAAAAAAGGTTTTAAAAAAAGTTAAACCCAAAAAAGCGAAGGCTAAATTGGTAAAAAAAGTAGTAAAAAAACCAGTCAAAAAGGTTGTTAAAAAGAAGCCGGTCATTAAAGCTAAAAAAGTAATTAAAAAAGTAGCTCCTAAGGCTCCTAAAAAACTCACTGGTGCTGAAAGGAAACTTGAGGAATTAAATAAGAAATCAAATGAACTTATAGAAAAAGGTAGAAAAAGAGGTTTTATCACTTACGATGAAATTCTAAAAGTTTTTCCTGACATTGAGAACAATATTTTATTTCTAGATGAACTATATGATAAATTTAGTGTAGCAGGAATAGATGTACTAGAAGGAGGCAATCTTTTAAACCTAGATGCTGGCTTAGATGAAAAGGATTTATTGAAATCAGGAGCCCATGACTCTATTCAGATGTATCTAAAAGAGATAGGGCAATATCCACTTATATACGCAAACGAAGAAAAAGAATTAGCAAAAAGAATTGAGCTGGGTGATGAAGAAGCTAAGAATTTACTTGCTAGAGCAAACTTGCGCTTGGTTGTTTCTATTGCAAAAAAATATGTGGGAAGAAGTCCAAATCTAACACTCCTTGATCTTATTCAAGAAGGTAACTTGGGTCTTTTTAAAGCTGTAGAGAAGTTTGATTGGACAAAAGGCTACAAATTTTCTACTTATGCTACTTGGTGGATTCGCCAGTCTATAACTCGCGCATTAGCTGACCAATCAAGGACTATTCGTATACCAGTGCATATGGTGGAAACCATCTCAAAGTATAAGCAAATACACAGGAAGTTAAGCCAGGACTTAGGCCGTGAACCATTGGCAGAAGAAATAGCGACAGAGATGGGTGTGCCAGTAGATAAGATTCATATTATTGAAAAAATAAGCCAAGAGACAATTTCACTTGAGCAACCAGTGGGGGATGATGATGATAAGTCAACACTAGAGAATTTTATATCTGACGATAAAATCCTTCGCCCAGATCAAGAGTCTTCTAGAAGAATTCTATCTGATCAAATTCGTGAAGTTTTAGATGAACTAAATCCAAAAGAAAGAAAAATACTTGAAATGAGATACGGTCTTATTGATGGTATTCAACACACTTTAGAGAGAGTGGGGGAAGAATTTGGTGTAACTCGTGAGCGTATTCGTCAAATAGAAGCAAAGGTTCACGAAAAGTTAAGAAATCACGAAAAAATTTCAAGACTTAAAAATTACTTTGATTAAACAAAAAACCTCCGATTTTCATCGGAGGTTTTTTGTTTTTTATAGATTATCAATCTTTTTCATCACTTCGTTTAGAGGTTCTGCTCCTTGGATGACATCTACAACTATTCCTTCTTTTAAGATAAAGCTTGTAGGTGTGCCTTGTATGCCGATCATTTCACCATCGTCAATATCTGCTTGTACTTTCGAAGCAAATTTACCACTAGATAGGCAAGTATTAAAAGTATTTACATCAAGCCCTAAATCTTCTGCAATTTTCGGAAGTTCTGAGACATCTAGTTTGTTGTTTGATTCAGTTCTTGAATATACTTCATCGGTATACTTCCAGAAAGCTTCGTTTCCTCCTTGCTCCCAAGCACATTCTGTAGCTTCCGCCTCATGAAATGCTTTTGGGTGTAGTGATGCGATAGGGTAGTGTCTGTATACCCAAGCGACATCTTCTCTCTGCACTAGGTTGTGCATCGTATTATGAAAATTTTTACAAAAAGGGCATTCTGTGTCTGAGTATTCCACGATTACTATTTCTGCACTAGGATTACCTATGATATGCTCGTACTGAGATACTTCCCTTATCTTTATACTAGAATACACATTCTCTCTATTTTCTTGATTATTTGATTTTCTTGAACTCTTCAATAAAATAGCACCAGCAATGAGTAGTCCGATTATTAAAATAGCTGAAACTATAGTGTTTTTATTATTGTTTGTATTTAAAATTTCTTCTTTGTTTTCTATATTATTTTCCATAAATTTCTACTTACTTGTTAATTTGTATATTGTAGCACTTTTATCGAATATGTTATAATTAATCTGTTAGATTTATCTAGTTGGCTGTCGGTCAGTTGGATAGATCTCTTATCAATTAATTCGCTTTGTTTATTTCTTTTTTAAAGGGGGAATTAAATAAGGTTCATAATAATTTATGTGTGCTAATTGTAAAGATTGCAAAGATTGTTGCAAGAAGGGTTCTTGTGTAGCTAGCTGGGTCGCTAAAATTTTAATAATAGTAGGTGGATTAAATTGGGGTCTAGTTGGAGTTTCTATGCTTTTGAACAATGGCTCAAACTGGAATCTTGTAAATCTATTACTAGGCTCATTCCCGATGATTGAGGCTATTGTTTATGTATTAGTAGGTGTTGCTGCTATTATGAGTATTTTTGGTTGCAAATGTAAGATTTGCATGGGTGGTACTTGTGCTACTGAGGAAGTAAAGACAGACGCTCAACCTCAATAATATAGAATTTTTACTAGAAAAAACCCTTATTTTAAGGGTTTTTTCTTTTCTTGCTGTGTATGTACTTTTTTGCCAATTTGTGTTATCCTTTAGCTTAAGGATATGTCTTTATTTACGGATTCAATATCTTATATATTCATGTTCCTGTCTGTCTATGTGCAGATATTTTTTTTGATTACTTTCTTAGAAAACAAGAAAAATATAGTGAATAGAAAAGGGGAAGTAAAGTTGGCCAGTTACCCTGGTGTTACTATTATCGTGCCTTGTTGGAACGAAGAAGAAACCATAAACAAGACAGTAAAATCTCTTTTAAATTTAAATTACCCAAAAGATAAATTGAAGCTTTTGTTGGTAGACGATGGTTCTACTGATAATACTTTAAATGTTTTGAAAAAGTTTGAAAAGTATTCAAATGTAAAAATATTCCATAAAGAAAATGGCGGGAAACACACAGCTTTGAATCTTGGCATAGATAATACAGAAACAGAATTTGTTGGTTGTTTGGATGCTGACTCTGTTGCACATAGTGAGTCTCTCGTACGCATAATGAGTTATTTTGAAAACAATAAAGAAGTAATGGCAGTTTCCCCATCAATTATAGTAGATAATGCAAAAAACTTTATCCAAAAAGCACAGAGAATGGAGTACTATATGGCTGTTTATGTAAAGAAAATGCTAGGTATTTTAGGGGCAATTCATGTTACTCCCGGCCCTCTTACTATTTTTAGAAAAAAGGTTTTTGATGATCTGGGGTATTATCATCACGCTCACAATACAGAAGATATGGAGATAGCTTACCGAATGCAGGTAAATGGCTATAAGATAGATCAGTGCAATGATGCTGTTGTTTATACAAATACACCTTCTACTGTAATGAAATTACACAAGCAGAGAGTGAGATGGATTTATGGTTTTATAAATAATACACTGGATTATAAGAATGTAATTTTTAAAAAGAAATACGGTAATTTTTCTATGTTTACACTACCGACTGGTATATTGTCTGTATTTACTGCAAGTTACCTCTTTGGTAGGGCTGTATATTCCTTGGGCGAGTTTTTGTATGAGAAAATAATGGAGCTTAGTGTTACAGGTGTGACTTTTGTAGTTAAGGCGCCTTCTGTCGATCCTTTCTTTTTTAATACACAATCACTGACGATGTTTATAAATATAATGCTATATTCTCTCGTCGTCTTTTCTATCGTTGTTGGTTTTAGAATGATAAAAGGCAAAGGAAATATATTATTAGATTTAGTTTACTTTTTTGTTATGTACGGTACGGTAGCTCCATTTTGGCTTTTTAAAGCTATGTATAATACTGTAGTATCAAAGAGTCCTTCTTGGAGATAAATTTTATGAACCAAAATCAAATTGATTGGAAAAAATATATAATAGTTTTTGTTTTTACACTAGCTTTATTTTTGAGTGCTAGTTATATAAGTAGTTACTTTGGGAATCAAAAAATAAATGAATTAAAGTCTATACAAGATAAAATAGCCATTGATATTCTCTCTTCAGAAACACAATTCTCTTTACTATCTGAAGTTTCTTGTAAAAATATAGAGACTTCCTCTGCTTTCAGTAGTGAGTTGGGAGAGCTTGGAAGAAAGCTTGAATGGGGGCAAGAGAATCTAGGCAAGAGTGATGAAGTTACTTACCTAAGAAAGTATTATTCTCTTCTTCAGATAAAAGACTATTTATTAATGAAGAAGATCCACTCTCGTTGTGGTATTAAATCTGCTTTCATTTTGTACTTTTACACAACAGCTGAAAATTGTAGTGAGTGTGAAAAAGAAGGTCTTGTACTTTCTGCTTTACGAGACAAGTATCCAGAGTTGAGAGTGTATTCTTTTGATTATAGTACCGATCTAACGGCAGTTAAGACTATGTTGCAAGTGTATAAGATAGAAGACACAAAACTACCAGCCCTAGTGATAGGGGACGATGTTTCCACTGGTTTCCACCCGATAGAAGAATTGGAAACTAAGATAAAGCAATCTTTCGAACTACAAACTAAAAGTAATAAAACTATTTGAGCCACCTCTCAGATTCGAACTGAGGACCTTCGCTTTACAAAAGCGTTGCTCTACCAACTGAGCTAAGGTGGCCTTGTGAGAACAATATTACTATAAATTCTTATCAATAGCAACTATTTTATGCCTTCTTCTTCCTTTACTTTTTTCTTTATTCGATGAATCTTTTTCTTATATTCACTCATTGTCTTTAGGAATTGGTTCTCTGTTTTTTCTTCTATTTTGTTAAACTTACCAAAGTTAACCTTATTTTTATTTACTGTATCTCTTATTATGTCTCTTACTTGAGAGTACTTCCTTTTGGAAAATTCTGCTCCACGAAAATACAATCTCATACCTAGTACTATTATTAGATAACCTAGTTTTTTTACTTTCTTGTTTAAAAAATCTTTTATTGTTTCTATATCTGGAACTTCAAAGAAAAAATCTTCTTCTGGCAATTTTTCATTTTCTATATTAGCCAAAAGCGCAAATTTTCTGCTTATCATAAAGATAATACCAGACATAGAAACTATAAATAAAATTAAAAACAATTTCATTTTTTAAATACTGTAGTATTTAACTTCTTTTAGCTTAGCTCCTTGTTTTTCTATTAACTGCCCTACGGTCAAATCTGGATTTTTAATAAAAGGTTGATCCAAGAGTGTTTTTTCTTTGAAGTAAGTGTTTATTTTACCCTCGAGCATTTTTTTCTTAATATCTTCGGGTTTATCTATGCTTGCTATTTCTTTTTCAAATACTTCCATAATTGTCTTTTTTGCTTCTTCATCTATATCTTCCTTGCTTGTGTATTCTGGTTTCATTGCAGCAAAGTGCATTGCCACATCTTTTGCTAGTTCTTCATTCCCACCAGATAAAGATACAACTACTGCCACTTTGTTGTTGTGTACATAACTGCCCACTACTTCTCCTTCAATTATACTCACTTGTCCCAATTGTATATTTTCACCAGTTTTCTGGATAACCATATCTATCATATCTTTTGAAGCACTAGCAAGCTCTTCTACTCCTACTTCTAAAGCTTTATCTGTGATAGAGGATAAAAGATTTACAAAGTCTTCATTTCTAGATACGAAATCAGTTTCGCAATGTAAGGCTACAATTGCGGATTTGTTACCATTTCTTTTTACCATCACGGCACCTTCTAGAGCTTGTCTGTCTTTTTTCTTTAGAGCTATATCTCCACTTGTTTTCTTTAGTATAGCTAAAGCTTTTTTCATATCTCCTTCGGCCTCCTCTAGAGCTTTTTTACATTGCATTACAGAGACACCAGTGGCATCTCTAAGTTCTTTTACTAACTCAGTTGTTATGTTTACTGACATAAAATATTTATTTAATTATTTTGTTAAAGTTAACTATATTCTAACACTTATTTTGAAGTAGAAGAAACACCTTCTTTGTAGGCTTTTGAGATTTCTTCTGCAAAGAATTTTATTGATGGGATACCTGCGTCATTACCAACAATAGGGAATTCAATACCTTTTATGTTTGAGTCGGAGTTTAGAAGTGCTATTACTGGCACTGAAGCATCTGTAGCTTCTTTTTGAGCTATTTTTTCAGCTTTAGGATCTATTATAAACAATGCATCAGGAGCTTTCTTTAGACCAACAATACCAGAATAATATCTTGAAAGTCTTTCCATTTTCTTAGAGAGAAGTAATCTTTCTTTCTTTGTGTATTTTTCCAATTCTCCACTTACACTATCTTTTCGGTAGTTTTCTAATAGAGTTATTCTCTTTTTTATCTCAGTGAAGTTGCTTATGATACCTCCTATCCATCTTTCATTTACATAAGGCATATTTAGTGAGTCAGCTAGGTTTTTTATAGTGTCTCTTGCTTCTGGCTTTGTGCCCACGAATAAGATGGTTTTATTTTTTGAGCCAAGGTCTTTTACGAATTCCGCAGCTTCCTTTAATAGGGCTGCAGTCTTTTCTAGGTCTATAATATCTGTCTTTTTCTTAGTTGTATTTATGTAAGAAGAAACAGAAGGGTGTCTTCTGGTTTTACTATAACCATAATGTACCCCAGCTTTAAACATTTTCTCTATTAAATTATCGGTATTTTCTACTTTTTGCATAGGCTTAATATTAACAGAAACTAGACTTTTTTGCAAATTATTATAGAGGTGCCCAAGTTTTGACC
>WBZM01001040.1_pt1 | contig 30805 bp, 36 predicted proteins | sample 5204271 | NCBI WGS metagenome assembly WBZM01 (sample SAMN12344346, study PRJNA552823) | activated sludge metagenome | biome: Activated sludge suspended growth; feature: Nitrification reactor; material: Wastewater; isolation source: activated sludge from nitrification reactor of wastewater... | reverse complement strand
GCAACCGCAGGCATCGCTCATTGGAGGGTTTCTCGCTTTTCGAGCACCCAGCCTAGGAGCTCCTTGCCCAACGGAGTGATCGAATAGAGAACCATCTTGCCTTCTCGCCGCGAAGTTGCAAGTCCGTCGGCTCGAAGGCGGCGAAGGTGATGAGAAACCAAATTCTCGGTCCTTTCGGCCACCCAGGCTAGATCGCACACGCACATTTCGCCTGTGTTATGTAGTGCCGCCGCGAGGAGAAGTCGCGTCGAATCGGCAAGCGATGCCGCTCTGCGGGCGGCCTGGTCGGCTTCCTCCAAAGAAAGGCGGTTCTTTCTCGCGCGCTCGGCCAGTTCCAGATCAAGGCACAACAGATCACAAGTTTCTGACATAGCAACATCCTAACGACTATTGTTACGAGGTGTTGATTTTCCGGTTGCCGGATACGGCCATGGACCATCCGCGCGGACAGACCAGCGAGCAACACGCACTAGAGATCTACCCAACGGAAGCGAGGCCTCGGTTCTTCGACTGAGGTTTCCGGGGATCCGCTTAGACAGGGTTAGATTTCCGGATAATTGTCCTTCTGGCGCCTTGTCTGCGCTTCTTCCCAAGTCGACCGACTCGGGCCCTCGCCAGCACAGTAAGAAGGTGCATTTCGCTCTTCACCTGATCAAGCTCTTTGGTCCTAGTCCGTTTTGAGCAACACTTTTCCTAACGGTCGGTCGATGCTATCTGGGGTCGGTTCATCGAGGACCGGGCATGCCCGGTCCTCGAACTCGGCGGGTGAAACCCAGCCGAGGTAGCTGTGCCTTCTTTGGCGGTTGTAGAAGGCTTCGATGTATTCGAAGACCTCGGTGCGGATTTCGTTTCTCGTCTGCCAGCTTCGCCGGTAGACCAGCTCCTTCTTCAAGGTCGCAAAGAAGGTCTCGGCAACCGAGTTGTCGTAAGCGGAGCCGACCTGACCCATCGACTGGCTGATGCCGTTGGCCCGGGCAAACTGCCCGAACGCCAAAGCGACGTATTGCGATCCCTGGTCGCTGTGGTGGATCAGGCCCTTCTCCGGCTGCCGGCGGTGAACAGCCATCTTCAGCGCGTCAACAACAAGTTCGGCGCGCATGTGATCGGCCATCGACCAGCCGACGATCCTTCTCGAGTAGAGATCCTGAACTGCCGCGAGGTAAACCCAGCCTTCCCAGGTCCTGAGGTAGGTGATGTCGGCCGACCAGACCCGGTTCGGCTCATCTGCCCTGAACTCCCTGAGCAGCAGGTCGTCAGCGACCCTCACCCCGGGCACCCGGATCGTCGTCTTGCCGCGTCTTTTCGGCATCAGCCCGGAGATCCGGGCTTCTCGCATCAGCCGGGCGACCCGCTTGGTCGAGACGTTGATGCCGTGAGCGATCCGTAGCTCAGCGTGGATTCTCGGGGTCCCGTAGACGCCTCTGTTGGCGGCGTGGATCTCCTTGATGAGTCGCTTCAGGTCACGGTCGTAGAGCTCCCTGCTGCTGGCAGGGCGCCTTGCCCAGGCGTAATAGGCTGAGCGGTTGACCTGCAGGGTCCTTGCCAGGACGGCCACCGGATAGTTCACCTTCTCGGTGTGGATGAATCGGAAGACCTTCTTCACTTCGGATCGTTTTCCTGAGCGAAGAAGGTGGCCGCTTTTTTCAGGATCTCACGCTCCATCCTGAGGCGCTTGTTCTCCTTGCGAAGGAGCTTCAGCTCCTCCTTCTCGTCGGGGCTCAGGCTGCCTTTGCCCTGGCCGCCGGCGTCGGCGTGGACCCAGTTTCTGAGGGTCTGATCGGATACGCCGAGTTCCTCGGCGATCTGGCCGACCGGTCGGCCAGAAACTCGGACCAGTTCAACCGCTTCGCGCTTGAACTGGTCGGGGTAGCGCTTGTTCGTTCTCGACATGTGCTTCTCCTTTGCCCAGCAGTCTTACCGCTGGGATCAGGTGTTGTCGAAAACGGACTAGGACCACATTCCTCTTGGAAAAGGGTACAACCGGTTGAACAAACTGACAACAAGTGCGTTGTCAGCAAGTACCGGTTCACCTACCAAGTTTTCAGTAGCGACCGCTGAGGAATGTCGATTTTGGCGGGCCTTCATGGTGTCTCTACTAGGTAGGGGTTCATGCTGGCTCAAACACCCACCCCCCTCTCCCGGATTTCCGTTCATGAGTTGATCCAGTGGTTTGGCCCAAGCTGGCTTCGCAGCTCCGCATGGAGATGCTCCACGCCTGCGCCCCTGAATATCCGTCCGTTTCGCGTGTCGTCCTCGAAGCGTGACCTCGTCGCATCGGCGATGCAGGCCCAGGTCGCCTCGAAAATCCACAGTTTCGTTTCGTTGTCGGCACCAGTCCAGACCTGGCTTACCGTCACGCGGTTCCCATCGGGATCTCGCCACCATGGTCGGTTCGGTGTGGGAGGCAGGTACGCAGAGCCCATTGGGTCAGCGTGGGAGGCATTGACGATCGACAGGGCTGTCTGTCTTGCCGGGACAGTGTTCGGCTCCATCACTGCGTCCCTGCCTGAATGGTCGGGTCAGCTGCCGTGTTGTGAAGAATCCGGGTCAGCTGTGTGTCGAGACTGAACCGTTCACGGTTTCTTTCGATGACCTGGCTGAAAGTGCCGGCACCGTGGTCAGACCAGGTGACCTGCCAGTCAATGAACATTTCGACGAGGTCCACCAGCGTCATGCCTGCCACTCCGTCTTCGTAGTGTTCGGGATGGTGCCGTTCGAGGGAGTAGTGATGTTCGAGAGCAGCCCCAAGTTGCTCCAGTCGAGTCAGGTAGCGGTCGGTGCCGTACTCGATTGCGTCGCATCGCGGGAGAGCGGCGAACGCTGAAAGCTGGGGTTCCTCGAGTTTTGACTGGTCGTGAAGTCTTGCCCTGCTCGCCAGCAGCTGGTTGAACTGGTGGATGGCTTTCGTGATCTTTTCGCGGTGCTGTTCGATTTCCTGGCGGCACGTCGTGACGTCAGACATTGGGGCCTCCGATGAGCCGTTCGTAAAGCTGGCGGCATTGACCGACGTTCAGCACGTATTCGGTTCGGCCGTCCGGGTGCTTTCGAACTACTTGCGGTCTTGCCCCGGGAAGTCCTTGCAGACGTTTCGCTTTCCACCTGAGACATTCGGCCTTGTCGGGGCTGTCTGCGTGATCATCGAGCCGTTTTCTCAGTTCGATGATCAGCTGGCGTTGCGTAACCCGGCTCATGCTGCCTCTCCCCCTTCTTCGATCAAGTGTTTGAGTTTTCGTTGCGATCGCTGAATCAGGTTGTCGACGCGTTTACGGTCCCCTGGTCGTCCGACGGCTTCTGCCAGCTCGAGGTACTCGGCCCCGACAAGGCGCCCAACGATCACGGTCTGTTCGACTCGGCTGAGCTGGTCTCGTATGCCGTTGCGAAGGGCCCGGTATCGGTCAAGGTCAACAACCTTCGTTTCGGTGTTGTTGGCACCGAGTGTCTCTTCGAGAGTCAACGCGTTCACGGGGTTGGGTGTGTCCTGGACCGGTTCGGAGAGGGACCGCGAGTCGTTGAGTGGAGAGTGTTTGTGCCGGTTGGCGGTCTTGATTGCTGAAATGACAGAACGCTCACAGCACTTGAGCGCGAAGTTCTTGAAGCTGCTGCCTCGGTTGGGCTGGAAGTCGTGGATTGCGCGGGTGAACCCGACAAGGGCTTCAGCCAGAACATCGTCTTGGTCGGCTCCGGCGATGAAGTACCTTCCGACGTGCTGGGCGATCAGGCCGCGGTAACGGGCGGTGAGCATGTCACCGGCAGCGTGGTCGCCCTGCTGGGTGAGCGTCACCAATTCGTTGTCGGTCGCTTTGTGGAGTGGCTTTCGGAGCATGGTTTTCATGCCGCGACGACTTCTCGTTCGGGTTGACGGGTAATCGTTTGGTGGATGCCTGGGGCACGTCCGATCCGGTCGAGCGTTTCGCGTGCTTGTGCTTTCGCGATCAGGTTCGATGCTTCACCGGAGTTGCGGGCCGTGGTGGTGATTCCGAGTCGGGCGAGCAGTCTCTTTTGTGATTTCGTGACTGGGCCTCGACGCCACGATGCGTTGCGATCAACGATTTTCAGGAGACCTTCTTCTCGAACGATTTCCTCAGCGATCCCTTGACCAAATTCGATGCGGCGATGCTGGCCTCGAAGGTTGAAGGTGCTGGTGCGTTGATTGACCAGCAGCACCTGCCAGCCTGATTCATCCTTGTCGATCGCTCGAAGGACAAGCTGCTTGCCGTCACCGAGATCCAGTACGTAGCCGCCTTCGACATGAACCCAATGGAAGCGTTCCCTCGGGAAGAATCCGACATCACGAATCCGGGTGCCTTTCCTGGCGGCTGCCGGTTTGTTGCTGTTGGTGTCGCCGGCCTCACTGGGTTCGTCGTCTGCCTCACGTTGTTCGCGTTGGCGGCGCTCGATTGCGTCGGTGACTTCTTCGTCATCCTTGAGATCAAAGAAGGCGGGTAGCGACTGGATGCTCATTTCGTCGGAGGCTCCGGCGAGATCGAGAACAAGACAGTCGGTCTTGTCTGGGTGAAGACGGAGTCCTCGCCCAATGATCTGGCAGTACAACGACCTGGATTTTGTTGGGCGGGCCACCACTACCAGTGAGATGGATGGTTCGTCGAACCCTTCAGTCAGTACCCCGCAGTTGACAACCAGTCGTGTTTGGCCTGTCCGGAGCCGCGCGAGGATGGCTCGTCTCTCTGAAACATGGGTGCTTCCGTCAAGCGCTTCAGCGGTCACTCCGGCGGCTCGCAGGACTTCTGCGGTGTGGTGGGCCATGCTGACGGTGGGACAGAAGATGAGTCCTTTCCGATTCTCGCCGTGTTCGAGATAAGCGGAGAGGATCTCGGTCGGCGCGTTGGCTGCCTCTAGTGCTTCTCCAAGCGCACCGTCTTGGAAGTCGCCGCCTCGTTGCTTGACGGCACCCAGGTCCACTTCGATGCCGATTCGTTTGCCTCTGGGCGGAACGAGATAGCCCCGTTGGATCAGCTGGTCGATCGAGACTTCCATCGCGACTGTGTCGAAGACCTTGTCGAGCCGTCGCTTGTCGGTTCGATCGGGTGTTGCGGTCACCCCTAGATAGAGCTCGGATTGAAGGTAGTCGAGAACTTTCAGATAGCTGTCCGAGGCTGCGTGGTGTGCCTCGTCAATCACGATCGTTTGCCATTGGCGGGGCAGTTGTTCGAGCCGATGTTGCCTTGCGAGCGTCTGGATTGACGCGACCACCACGGGACGGTCAACCTGGTTTTTTGCTCCCTTGACGATCCCTACCGAGAATTCAAGGTCCGGTGAGACCTCGCAGATCTTTTCGACGGCTTGGCTGATCAGCTCGTCACGGTGCGCGAGAACGAGGGTTGGCAGGTCCCGTGGATTGTTTCGTCGACGTCGATCGATTCCGGTGGCGAAAACGACCGTTTTGCCTCCCCCAGTTGGGAACACAAGTAGCTGCCGCCGGTTTCCTTCGGCGAGTTCCCGGTCGACAGCCGCGAGAGCGGCCTCCTGGTAGTCACGCAGCGTGAGGGTTGTGCTCACGTTGTGTCCTTCCGGAGATACCGGTTCGTCTGACCGCCTGGCGTTCGGCGCACAATTGACCGGATGCGTTCGCGATGCCAGACCTGTTGACGGCTGGTGACAGCCCGTCGGTCGGACTTGCATTCAAGCCGCATCGAAACGTTGTCGGGGGACCGGGTCGTGTCCCGAAGGACATCGCGGATTTCCTTGGCCTGCTGAATGGTGAGCAGCCAAATGCCACGATGATCGGGAAGCAGCGCAACGGGCTTCGGCGCGGGCGGGAAGCATTCGTACCAGCGGCCAGTCAGCATCAAGGAGACCTGGCTGTCAGGGATCTCGTTGCTTTCGAGCTGATCGATCAGTCTGGTGAAGTGTTCTGCTGCTTCGCTTCGTTTCATGGTCAGAATCGGTACAGGTGGTTCAGGGGTTCACTTGGATGCGCTCGACGCTAGTTGCTAAAAAGGCGCTCCTTGGACGGCTTCCTGTCACGGTCTGTCAGCTGCTTTCGAGCCTTCATCGCCGCCTGAACGAACGAACGGGAAGGGTCGCTTCGAGGTTGCTTGATGCCGGGGGATTCGGGCGGGTCGAGTCGGGCTGCTGGGGCCGATCGAATGGTGTGTTGGTCGGATCTGGTTTTCATGGGTGTTGGTGGCCGTTTGGAAGTGGCCTCATTGAGTAGGGGTTCACACTCCCCTCAACACCCACCCCCCCTGCCGGCGTGAACCGGCACGATGTGGATCGCTTGACGATCAGGGCTTCGAATCTGCAAAGAGAAAGGGCGCCCCGGTATCGGGACGCCCCTTGCTAGTCCTTGTGTGGTCGTCCCTTGGACGACCTGAAGTCAGGCTGCCGTGTAGGTCTTTTCTTTGGACTTTCTCACTTTGCCGCTGGCAACCAGTTTCTTCGCGATCCCGGTTGCGGCGCTCGACTGGATTCCGATTCCTCGAGCGATGTCAGCGAGCTTGGACTCCGGGTTTGCCTTCACGTACTCCAGAAACTCGTCGTTTCGCTGGCCCCGCTTCGCTCGCGTTCCCGAGCTGGACTTTTTCTCCGCCCCGAGTGCTTTTTGAATCCGCGACTGGGCATCCTTGATTGCCTTCTCCGCTTCACGGGCTTCCTTCTTGGCTGCCTTCTTCTTCGCGGCGTACTCGGACTTGACCCTTGCTTTTGCTTCCTTCGTGGCTTCCCTGACGGCCTGGGTGATTGCCTTGGACTCTTCCTTCGAAAGGTCCCTTAGCTTGCCGGTGGATTCCTCAAGCTGTTTGATTGCGTCTTCGATACTTGACATGGACGTTGGTCTCCTGGTGTGGCTTTCGGTGCGTCTTGGGTTCATCTTCACGCTACTTGATCGGTTTCCTCGATCGGTGTCGACCAATCCGGGTAGATTCAGTGCCAGGTAAGTCAAAGATCCAAGAAGGAGCTTGTCTTGAGTAACGAAGAGTCACTTGGGGGAGTCGGCCAGCGATTCATGTATGTGGTTGCCGGTCTGGTCGTTGCGTTCGCCTTGGCGTTGACGCTCTTGCTGATCGCACCGCCGGGGTCAGCGAACGCGTCCGTGTGTATGACCGCCACCTCGGGCATTACTGAACGCAAGAACATTTCCTGCAAACAGGCGAGGCGTGTGGTGCGGATCGTCGTTCGTGTTTCGGGTGTTTACCCGGAGTGTCGAGGTGATGTCGCCAAGGCCCGGGGCTGGGTTGCCCGGGGGATCCCCAGGCGGGGTTCCATGGTTGGCATCAAAGCCCGGTTCGTGAAGGGCAACAAGTCATTTTTGCTCTCTGGCGGCGGAACCTGCTGAAAGTTGATTGTGGCCCCGGCAGGCTTCTGTCTGTCGGGGCCTTTAATCCTCTGGTTGGCGTTCCGGCCAGGCGTGAAGATTGGCCGCGTTGATGGCGCTTGCCCACGATCCGAACCTTCGTCTCACCACCTGAGTGGTGGGTCGACCCGGTCCTTTTGATCGCCAGTCGCAGGCCCGGGGATGGCTGCCGTGCTCTTTCGCGTCGGCTTGGAGGGCCTCGATGACACGTTCACGGGTCCATTTGATTTCACCGGGGGGTGCGGCCACCAGGCCGGCCGCCTCAAGAGCTGCCGTCCAGCTGCCAAAAAGCCCTTGCACTGTTTTGTAGCCGGGACGGCCAGGCGCTTGCGCGAGCCAGTCGAGTTTTGTTGGGGGGTCCCCGTGAAGCTTGGTTTCATATTGGAGTCGTTCAATGATCCGGTCCTTTGACCAGCCTGGTTCCAGGCCGGCCGTCTCGAGTGCCTCAGCCCAAGAGCCAAACTTCGAAACGATCGTGTGATACGACGGGTTGATGCCCGCTTGCTTCCATTCAGTTGACGTTGGCGTCTTGCCGCGTCTTGCCGCTTCTGCTCGAAGCGAGAGGACAATCGCGTCCTGGTTCCAGCGTTCCCGGTTCGGTTCAGCTAGCCCGGCCATGGCGAGTGCCTTGGACCAGCTGCCGAACGTTCTGACGACCAGCGCATAGGTTGGTCTGTTACTGGCGGTTTTCGTCCAGTCACCGGAGGTGGGGGCATGTCCGCGTTTGGCGGCATCAGCCTGAAGCGCGGCGATCATCAGTTCAGGTGTCCACCGCTTTTTGCTGGGGCGCTTCTGGGTACTTTGGCTACTTGTCGGAATCGGACTTTCCTCGATATGGGTAGCCGGGAGGCTTCTTGTTCAGCTGTCTTTCTCGGATTAGGTTCCCGATGAAGTAGAGCACCGAGATCAGAACGAGCAGAAAACCTGAACTCAAAGCCCATGAGAAGTTCGCAGCGAACACCATGGTTGGCTACCTCTTCTTGAAGGACAGCTTCTTGCCGAGTTTGCTTCCGGCGTAGCGCCAGGTGACGAAGTAGCGTCCTTTGGGTCGGAGATTGAAGTGCCGGGAGAGTCCTACGCTGCCTTGGTAGATGCCGTTTCGGTCACGGCGAAGGGTGAACAGCGAACAGTCAAGTCCGACCCTCGGTGTTCTCACGCACAGCTGGTAGGTGCCGCTGAAGGAGAAGGTTGAAAGGTTGGCTCTAAGTCGGCCTCCTTGCCGGACGATGCCTTGGCAGTAGTCCCCGGTCGGCGAGCAGTAAGTCGTGACTGGTTTCGGTGCTGCCGTGGCTGGTGTGGGTGCGCTCGCGACGATCGCGATGGTCCCTATGGCAAATGCAAGTGCGGTGATTCTCTTCATTGACCTTTCCTCCTTGACGGGTACTGGGGATCCTAGTCCGCCCGTCTACGAGCACCGTCGCCTTTCTCTTGTTCTTGGCTCAATCGGTTCAAGCACCCAAAGCCGCCCTATCCCCCAACCCAGGTTCCTGAATCGGTGCCCTTAGATGGTGGTCATAGAGTGGCCATTAGAGTCAGTTGCTTGGAGATCCCGGCCCCCCGTCCACCGGCCGTGTGTCAGGGCGTGGTTCGATTACTAGAATTCTCTTTCTAGCGGCGATTGGGGCGTCTTCGTCCACTTCTATTCTCGTTCGTATCTGCGCCCCCATGCGTTTGGCTGCTCGTAGTACCTGGCGGCGAAACTCGGGTGGTTCGGGATCGAAGTCTCGGCCCCATTTCAAGCGGTGTGTTTTCCCATCAAACCAGCGATTCCATGGGTACTTGCGATTTCGAAGCTGTCCTCTTGTAGCGGCACCATGGGGCAGGATGGAGTCAGGAGGCGGCATGAGAACAGAATAGCGCTTATTGCGACCCCTTACTACCACCCTATTACCTCCGTTATTGGCTCTGTCTGAGTTGACGGTTATCCTGATTTCCGTCAACTCAGACCAGATTCTTGGCTAGGACGGAAATGCCCGAAATTCGTGTCAACTCGGCACCAGACCAAAGTCACGGTGGCGCACGCAGCTGCTGCCCGCTCATACACGCGAGGCCCTAGCCGGTGCCCCTCCCGATTGCACTTATCGTTGTGCTGCTACTTCTCATCCCGCTGGCGGTTGGGCTTGCGATCGGAAGCCGTATGAAGAGCATGTTCACCAAGTTGAGGTATCACCTCTTTGAACGCGACCTTGCCGACGAGAAGGTCAGTTCGCGATGGGGCATCGTTCTGCTCGGCCTTACCTTGCTCGCCGCTGCCGCAACGATTGCCGGGGTCCTCTCAACTGAGAAGTCGAGCGCCACCTTGCCCGATACCGGGCTCGATGCGGTGGTCGTCTTGGCCTTGGGTCTCGTGGCGATCATCCTCGCGGTTGGATCCTTTGTCACCGAGAAGCTGAATCTCGCCGGCTTCATATCGTTCGTGATCTCGTTCGCCGTGATCGGGGGAGACCTAGGGGAGGTCAATCGCAGCTACCCCGAGGTTACGTACGTCCTGGCGGCCGGTCTAGCCGTCTTTGCGCTGATCCTCTTGTGTATTTACCGCATTGAACAACCAGGGAGGTTCTGGACATGGCCCTTCGCGGTCCTTGTTGTGGCTGTCCTCCTCTGGGGTCTATATGGATTCGTGGTGATCTGGTGAAGTCGATCAGTGACCGACAGTACTTTGCCCTGATGGCCCACCTACCCGATTCTGCGCGTGGGCGGCGCGACAGGGGGTTATTCGATCTGATGTGGCACGCCGGTCTTCGATGCTCGGAGGCAGTTGGGGTGCGCCCCGAGCACTACGAACCTCGGAACGGTGAGCCGTACCTGTATGTCCTCTGGGGCAAAGGAAACAAGGAACGCTACGTCCCGATTGGACCTACCTTGGCGAACTCGATTGAGTCGTGGCTCGCTAGCGGCGAGCGCCCTGACCTTGACGGTCCCCTCTACCCCGTTCTTCGGCCACGAAAATCAGTCGAGCAGGCCGGGGCAGCGGAGAAGAAGAAGGTCAAGCCGGACTACCAGGTGGACACCAGCCAGCTGCGATCGACCCTAGCTGACCTCTCCCGGCAGGCTGACGTGTTCGTGACCACCAAGGTCGAGGACACTTCCCGACCGAAAACGCACGACAAGCATCCCCTCAAGCTCGTTCGGAAACCGATCCAACCTCACGCGCTCCGGCACTCCTACGCGATCCGACTGTTGATGAACGGCCTCTCAACCGTGGAGATCCAGCAGCAGCTCGGCCACTCTGAGCTGGCCACGACTGAGCGTTACCTACAGGTCCATGACGAGAAGCGGGCCGCGAGGGTACGCTTGGCCGTGGAGGGCAACCCGGTGGACGAGCGAATCGCGGCCGAGCTCGGGCGGGTCAAGTCGTTGAGACTTGCCACGGGCGAACTGGAAGGCGTGGAGGCTGCGAGTAGGGCCGCCGTTGACTCAATGATCACCGAACTAGGGGTGGACGAAGCAATGCGAAGGCTGGCGCTTACCGGTCGACGCGGAGACAAGTCATCGTGAACGCAGCCGTTTGACTGCTGCTGTAGATGCGCCTCCCCCGATGCGGCACCAAGGGGTTAGTTTCCACCTTCAGAATGTGGTCGGCTGTCGGCCAAGAGTGCATACCCGGACGCACTCTCGGGGAGTGGATCGCCGTGGAAAACGTGTGTCATACGATCATCCCCTCTATCGCTGACGCGACCTTTGCGTCAGCGTCTCCCTGGATTAGAATGGCTGAACCACCATCTACCTCTGCGAGGTTCACAGTGATTACGGCCTCGTTCGTGACCAAGAGCGCCAGCAGCCCGATAGGGAAGAGCAGCACCGCACAAATAACCGTCCACCAGGGGCGGTAGCTGCGTTCGAATACGATGAGGCGGTCGCTGTCACTTATGAGTCTGTAGTTCCACCTCGCGAGCGGTGGTGCCATTAGAGCCACCAGGTCCGACTTCACCGCATCCGGAGGCCGAGACGAAATCTTCTCTGATCTGACTTGTTTCACGACGACAATCCCTGAACGTCCCGCCCACAGTGTTTGCACACCTTGGCTTCAACCAAGATGCTCTCGGCGCAGTACGGACAAGTTCTCGTCCTTCTGAGCGGCGTGGGGCTGACCCCCCCTACAGCGAATCCGGCCAGCATGGCGCCGGAGAGAGTCAATAGAAGACCACCCGCTCCTACCGTGTAGATGCCTACTCCGCGGGTCGCGGTCTCAGTTCTCGAAAATGGTCCGCTGTTCACCGACTTGAGCTCGAGCCGGTCACCTGTCCCCACCGAGACCGAGATAAACAGCACGATCAAGCCCACAATGAAGACCGACCATTTCGACCCTTGTTTCTGCGTGAATCGGTAGATGAAGAAGGCCGCCAGCACGGCTAGGAAGGCAAGTATTGCGCCTTCCCCTCCCTGAATGAGGCTGTTCTCTTCGATTCGAAGGAAAGTGGTGCTCTCAAATCGGGGGAGGAAGATTCCGACACCGACTAGGGCCACCCCAAGAAAGCCGAGAGCGACGGCGAGCGGATTGGCTTCGGTGTCTTGATCCGTGGACACTGAATGTTCAGTGGCAGCCTCAGTAGTTCCTTGCGGCGACCAGTTCACCCCGTTCCAGTACCGCTGCTTGCTTGGATCATCCGGGTCGGCCTTCCAACCTGGTTCTTCGTCCTCTGGATGGGCAGCCAAGTCCGAACCTCCCGTATTCGTTGACGTCCGAGTCGGTGAAAACTACCTGATAATCGGAACAGAAACTCGTCGCTTCCAGTGTTCTTGCCCGTAATCTTTGTTGCGGGCTCGTCGGTTTGTCCTGAACGACAACCTTCGAGCTCGCCCGTCAGAGGTTCTCCTCCTTGGGACGAGAGTGAGCCCTACTTGCGATTGAGAAGCCGAGTGGCTCTGGGTTTGTGCCCGGACACAGGGGGTCCCCCGCTGTTTCGGTTACTCTGGCTTTTCAGATGTGATTCGACTCCAAGGGGACGCATGAAGCGACTAGTTCTACTTTCGATACTGCTGGCCGTTGGGATGAGTGGCGTGGCTCACGCATACAGCGGACAAGTCGTAGGCGCGAGAGCCGACTCGACTGGTCTCATATCGGTTAGCGATCTTTCCGTTACTTGGCCCGAGTGCGGGCGTTATAAGCTCGGTTCCATCAATGCTCTACGCAGATGTGGTGTTGTTGCCGAGGTCGTTGCCGGGTACTGCCCCGATCAACCGGGAAGCGGAACTGAGATCTGGCGGCAGGCCGGAGTCACATCACCGGGAACTAGGAAGAGCGGACCGAAATCTCTGCAAGTGAACGGGACTGGCAACTACAGCGTCTGTTTGTTTGTTCGAAACGAGAACTACTCTCTCGACTATTCGGTATACACGAGGCTCCTAGACACGGCCACAGTGACCATCTCTAGACCCAACAATCCGGGGCCTTCGCTATCCGAAGCGAAAGCCGTGAGCCTCGCGAAGCGGGCGCTCGGGAGCAAGTTCGGAAATAAGTACTCCGGTGGCACGGGGAGGTCCCTGGTGTGTTTGCGCCAGAGCAAGTCCAAGTTCATCTGCTTGGTCAGCTGGCGTTACCGGTCAAAGACCTACGCGGGACAGGTAACGGTCATAGCCCCGTCTCGAGCGATCGTGAGCGTAAGGGCGAGCGCTTAGTCGGGTCCGATGTCGACGCAGTGCGCGGATCGCTGAGAGCTCTACCCGTCGCTAGGCCGACTGGCGGTTAGCCGCTTTGCTTTGCCCGAAGCCAAGACGCTGAACCTTCTTCTTCGTCCCGGGCTTTCATGGTCGCGAGTAGGTCTTCCACCGTGCGCGCTGTGAGTTTGTTCGTGTCAAAGTCGATGTCGAACAGTTCAAGCACCCCAAGGTGCCATATATCAGCGAGACGTTTCGCGACACCTGGCCCGGGGTTCGCTTGCCCTTCGGTGACTCTGGTGACGGTTGGCAACGAAACGTCAGCAAGGCGAGCAAGCTCGCGTTGTCCGTAACCGAATGAGAGTCGCAGAATGAGGATCGCGTTCTCGTTCGGTGGGATTCCCGGTTTGTCAAGGGTGTGCCTGACCCTATTCCGCACGGGATCTCCGAGGCAGTCACTGAGGCGCTTTGAGAGCTGATCCACGCTGCGGGCCCAGGCTTCGAGCTGCTCCGCGCTCAGGTCGGCATTCTGGAGTAGTTCGGCTCCACGATCTAGCTTTCGTTGGAGAGCGTTTCGTATCTGAACGGCGTCGGTTTGTGTGTCGGTCTGGTTCATGACCCCAGACTAGGTTGCTCATTCGAAGGGGCGACACATTTCTGATCATCTTGCAACATTTCGGAAAGCAAGCCGAACGTGTGGCTATCGAACCACGATGACGCTGGAACATTTGGGGAGACCCTGCTCAACACAGTAGGTGCTGGTTTGGCGGATCCTGAACGCGTAGTTCCACCAGGCTATCCCGTTTTCGTAGGTGATCCAGATGACTCCTCGACCGTCGAACTCAAAGTCACCTATGGCCCATCTGATCGTCTTGCATCTGACAGCACCGATGCGGATGCGGTGCCGGCATTTGATTCGTTTGTTGTGGCCGTTGGTGAAGAGCGACCCGAATTTGCGGGCCACTCCGATTCGCATGTACTGCTGCGCTTGCGACTTGCCTAACCGGATGACACGGCGAGGACTCACGGGCCTCGAATCTGGTTGAACGGCGGTAGCTGGCTTTGTTCGAGGTTGCTCGCTGGATGCGGCTTCGCTGCCGAGGTTCGCGCTGGTTATTCCAGGGAGAAGGGCGAGCAAGCCGAGAGTCCCGATGGTGATTGCTGCTGCCGAGCACAGGTTGCGTTTCATTGTCACGATCCTTCGTTTGGGACCGCCAGTACCGCGTCTGGCGGTCGCTCTCCGGGTTTGCGTCCTTACAAATCGATCCTACCGCTAGACAACAAGCGCTACCAACATTTCCGGAGATGCCACCAATCCTGTTGACCGGCGGTATCAGGGGCAGCAGACCTGGTCTCCTGCTCCTAGTAACGACACCTTATGGGTAACTCGACTACCTAGATCCTCAACACACTACGGAACCACCTTCGGGTACCGAACAATCGTCGGCTTGCCTCGGTTCCTAAACGTAATGGTCTTGACCGGTTTCGAGATAGATGACACACCCGCGTCTGGACGCCTAAACCGCAACACGGCTACTCGATGATTAGCACGGGCCTTAACGGTGTCACCGTGCATATGGTCTGCAATATTTGCTGTTTGTGCGATTCTGGTCCCTATTCTACTCAATGAGCTAGCAAGCGAATCATCTGAGGCTAAGCTCATGTCGCTAACTTTCTTGTAGCCATCGCAATAGACTACGTACTCTTTCTTTGTGCTTTTGTTAATGACTGTTTTCGTAGATTTTCGCGTTGGGTTATACTTGTTTTTTGGATTGCATACACCTTGAATATTTCTAACCGATCCGGTCATTACGGCGCTTTTAGGCCGTATGTACTCGGGCTTGAAATACGCACCGGTTCGTGTGATCAGCATCCTTATGGCCGCAGGCTTTAGGGGTTTCATTCGTTTTGAGGCGGCTGTGGCTGGGGTCACGTCTTTACTGGCTTCGTAAGCTCCCATCGTCGCAACCACTAAGGCAGCGGCTGCCAGACCAGCGGTTAGTCTGCGTGTTGTGTGATGTCTCACCATTTCCAAGGCGCTGTTGCGTTCCCTCGCAAAGGGATCTTGGATTTCGCCTGAATCTTTGTCGAAACTGTCTCCAAGTTTGTTCACTGGACCTGCCTCCCATACGTCACGCGGAAAGAGCTAAGTGGGTACGTGAGGATCGTACTGCTTGGGTCAACAACAGCTTGGGTTCAAGAAAGTTGCTTTCGACTCGGGTCGCTACCTGAGGGGCCGCAATTGGGCCATGCGGGCGAACACGAAAATGCCGCGGCCGCAACCAGGCGTGCTCTAGATGGATCGGTCATCAAGGATCTAGGTCGTAGTCGCCTGAAGCGACCCTGAATCCGAACCCTTTCTCTAGGTTCTTGCAGGTCACCCCATTCCTAGCGCTCGTGCATTCGATTGCTTCTCGCTGAACTTTGGTTCCGTACGCGAGTACGGGGAGCGTGTCGGGATCGAGTACGGATCCGCCACATTCGAAGCCGGATTTCTGGTAGTTCACCGTGAGGTAGCCGTTCCAATCGAGATTGGAGGGGCAGCCAGCCGGACGGGGTGGTAGCGGCCATGTTCTTTCTTCGGCGAGGTAGCAGCTAGCGCTGACCGGGCTGCCTGGTTCGAAGCCGAATGTACAGACGATGTTCTTGCTGGGACTCACGAAGCCGAGAGCATCCCCGATCGACACGGTGGACGAAACTGGTTCAGCGTCAGGTGAGAAGAACGACAGGACAACATTTCCCTTCGAGCAGGAGTATCCGTCTGTTCCCGACAGTGTTTCGCCTTTCAGGTTCGTTGCGAAACCGGAGCAATCCCATCCGGCCGGTCCGGTCGAGCTGTTCGGTCCGGTTGAGTTTCCGCTCACGAACTTTGCGTTCGCACACGATGTCCGGCCTTGGTTGATGACGATCTGGGCGCCAGCCTCATCGGGTCCGCAGTCGTGGGGGCCAACCACAGTGGTTTTCATAACCACCAGGTTCTCCAGGGATCCTGCCAGCTCGTCGAACGCGCCTGAGACCTGGTCTTCGATCTTCTTCGCATCTTGTTCCCGTGTTGCTTCTTCGATCGCCCGGTTTGTGTCGTCGACGCGTGCCTGGGATTCATCGGACATCGCACCTTCGGCTTCAAGGTCTGCTGCCGCATCCGAAATGGTCACAGACAGATCCGCCAGTACCCCGTTGAGCTGGTTTGCGACGGTGATCTCACCGTTCACGATTCCCATTGCGGCTTTTGCTTCGGTCTTGAGAGAGTCAGTACTCGCGTCGTCTGGTTTTCCGATCAGAGCCTGTGCTTCCACCATCTGGCCCGAGAGCCGTGAGATTTCCTGACCGGCCTTCACCGCGGAAGTAAGGGCTGATTCCAGGGTGGGATATGGGTCGTCCGAGGTTTGAACCTCGGTGAGGGTTTCCTCAAGCTGGTTGGTCGCGTTGGTGGACAGACCCTTCGCTTTCTGACCTTTCGACTCGCCTAGAGCGTCCGCTGCCTCGTTTAGCCGGTCAACTTCGGTGAGTGTCGCGCTGGCCTCTTCCAGTGCCATGGTCGCGCGATCAACCTCGGCTTCATTGTTGCCTTGAACCGAAACGAAGATCACTACTGCCGCGATCAGCAAGATCACGGCGACACCTCCCACGATGAACCATGTTCGCTTGGCTCCTTTTCCGGTAGCCGGCGTGTTCTCGTCGTCAACGCTCACTGCGCTCCACCCCCTCAGGTCCCTCGACAGTTACATCCGTGTTGTCATCCTCGAGCTTACACCGGTCAATCGGAACCTCATGAGACCCGTCGGAACACATTCACCCCCGGTGCCGAGCAACCGGTTGATTGTGGGCTCCCTTACCAACCGACCTGAAGTCGGACAGCGGGGGTGATGGTCGAGCTGCGATCCGCCTAAAGGAAAGCGCCCCTGCTGCTACACGTCAAAGACCCTTGACTGCGGCCTGACGTTTCGCGAATCAAGTCGAATACCGAACCAAGATCATCCGATTTCCACGAATCGTGATCCGTTTGATGCTAGTTGAACCGTCGATCCGGTCGAATCTCATCTCAAACTTTCGACGTAACCCAATGACGGAGGAGGGCGAACCCACATCCTCTTCGTCAACGCGGAGCACCGGCAGTACGCGGCGAGTCACCCCATCAAGGATGTCCTGGAAGTACTCGCGGACATCTTTGGCGCTTTTGAAATTGAAGCGATCTACTTGTTTGAAGACCTTGTTCCCGGCGAATCCGCACGCCGAGAAAAGACGTCTCTTGAACTGACCCGAGAGCCACTCATGATCGATTCGGATCTGGTATCGGTTCTTCCCCGAGCACTTCGCACCCCGGAAGTTGCGTGAGTTCCGATTCAGTTTGAACGTCCCAAGCTTGTAGCCTGCGTAACTCGCGTAGCTCCATTGGTTTCGAATCGCCAGTTTGGTTGCCGTCCTGGAGCTGACCGGAGACTTCTTGCTTATCGAATTCCGCATCGCTGTGCGCTTAGTGCCAGCTAGAGCCTTTACGCCGGACAGTTTGCCATGGGGTGCCGACTGGTAAGCCACGGTCTGCTGTTGTCTACTGAAGGGTTCCGCATGAGCTGGGTGGGCTTTCTGGGCACGATCCGGATCGAACGTTGATCTCTCTGGCAGTTGTAACTGACTGCCTTTCGTGAGTGCCCCCTGCTCCATCTGAGCTGGATGCATAGGGTTGGCTACTGCTTCTCCCGTGAATCCAGCTAGACACGCGGCAGCGAAAACGCAACCAACGATTAGTATCCGAACGTTTCTTTCCAGCCTCATGCGGTTCTCCCTAAGGTCGGTTCCTAAGCAATCAGATGGTAGCCAGAGTCAGGATGCGGCGGCGTGCAGCGCATACTTGATGCCGCGTCGGCAGAGAACCTTTGAGGACTCGTACCTGACTGTCACTTCGCATCGCCACCCTGATACACGGGTGGTTCCACGGAAAGTTCGGTTCTTGTTTTGGCTTCGACAGTTGTTGCGCGGTCGACAGACTTGCTTGCGGGCCTTGCCGGTTAGCCTGAGTCCCTTTCCGCAGCTGATTCCCTTGGTGCTGATGTACCGGTAGGCACCGTCCCCGGGGAGTCTTCCGCAAACCCTGACTTTCTGGTTCGGGTTCGGTTTACCCCCATTTTGGTTCGGGTTCTTGGGTTTGGCTGTGAACTTCACGCCCAGAACCTTGTCCTCAGTCATTTGGATTCGACAGCTCGGCCCGGCACCAACACATTCGCCGGTCCAACCGGAGAACGTGGACGACCGGTTTGGTTTCGCGGTCACAGTGACGTAGCTGCCTAGCTCGAACTCACCGCTACATCCGAACATGCAGTCCAGGCCGCCTGGGTTGGACACAACGGTGCCGCCGCCTGTGCCGGTTCGGTTAACGGAAAGTGTTTTCGGGACTCCGGCAAACGTGGCTGTGACCTGGTGGGCTTTGTTGGCCTCGAGAAAACAAATGCTGTCACTCGACGCATCCGCGCAGGCTCCTCCCCACCCGATGAAGATTGATCCGTCGCTCGGTTGGGCCTGAAGGGCCACGGATCGTCCGTACTCAAATGTGGAAAAGCAGGTTGGTCCGCAGTTGATCCCGGCGGGGTTCGATGTGACGGTGCCGGATCCCAACCCTTTTTTCTGAACGTTGATTGAAGCTGCGGCAGGCTCGAAGGTTGCCGTCACGGTCTTGTTCGAGAACATCGGCAAACCGCAGGTGCCCGTACCTGAACAAGCCCCGGTCCAGCCCGCGAACCGGTGTCCGTATTCGGCTGTCGCGGTCAAAACCACGTATGCCCCCTGGGAGAAGCTGGCGCTGCATGTTGCCCCACAGTTGACTCCCGTGGGGCTTGAGGTGACACTGCCTGCCCCGTTGACGTTCACGTTCACGTTGTAGGCGGTCCGCTGAAAAACGTAGGCGGCACCCAGATCAGTGGTGCTGTCACGATCGGCACCTGGTGCCCCGACAATGGCGGTGTTTCCGTCGTTAGACAACGCGACAGCGGAACCGAACTGGTCTCCGGTGATGTTGTCAGGACTGACGGTCAAGGCGGCTTCGTTCCATGTGCTGCCCGACTGGGTGTAAGCATGAACGGCGCCTCTTGAACTGTTGGCACCTGGCGCCCCGGCAAGAAGTAGCGACCCGTTCGAAGACGTTGCAACCGACTTACCCAGTTCGTCTCCGGCGGCTGATCCCGGGTAGGTCGTTGGGGAAACCAGGTTGCTTGTCCAGCTAAAACTGCCTTTGGTGAGGGGCACAAGAGCACCGGTTCCGGAGGTTGTACCGGGTGCGCCCGCCGCTAGGGTCGTTCCCCCCTGCCCCATGTCAATTGAAGCTCCCACTCGCCCGGTCCCAAAAGCCGTGAAGACAAGTACAGACTCTTCAGTCCAAAACGTGGAGATGACTGGTTCGAAAAATCGGACTGTGCTTATGGTCGCGTTGGCACCGGGGGCGCCGATCGCGATCTCGGTGCCGGTGCCGTTGATCGCTACCGATTCACCGAACCGTCGGTAGCTGTAGAGATCATCGCTGCCCAGCTCATCCTTCTCGATCCAATCGCCAGCTAGGTCCCTGTCGTACACGTAAGCGCGTCCATGTTCCGGCCCCCCACCGAAACCGTTGGTGAGCGGCGCACCAACGACGAGTCTGTCTCCAGCACTCGAGATGTCAACGGACGTTCCGAACCCCAAGCCCTTTATCCATGTTGCTGTACGGCTCCAATTGGTTCCCGTCCGAAGCCAGCTGCTGGCCCTTCCTGCCCCTGGCTCACCCACGATCAGGCGGTTGCCGTTGGAACTGAACGCCATCGAAGTACCGAACTGGGCGTTCTCGTAAAGCTCGTTCGGCACGATCCGGGCCTGCCGGGCCCAGCTTCTATCGGGTTGCTTCACGAAAATTTGGACGACTCCGCACTTCACGCCGTTCACGAAAGCGCCGGGGGATCCAACTGCTGCTGTGGTGCCGTCACCGGAGATCGCCACGGCCGCCCCGAACTTCTCGCTGGCGGTCGCGTCCTGCGATGTGAGCTCGCGGCTCTCACCGAACGGATAACCGAAAGCAGACCCAGCAGAAAGCATGCTGAGCATCACTCCAAGCAGCAGCGCCATACCGCCGATTGCAACTCTCCCTGTGTTGAATGTGCTCCGTCTCATTCGAGTGTGAATTGTGCCACCTGATCGAATAAACCGCGAGAAACCGGATCGGAGCGGTTCGGTCTAGCCGCCTGCCCTGACATTTCCGCGTGCCTGTTTTTCCTGGGTTTCAAGGAGCTTCTTTCGAAGCTTGGCGGGAAGGTCAGGGAAAACTTTGAGTTCCACACCCAGCTCGTCGGCGGCTTCCTGCATCCAGCCGGTCACTGATCGTCTGGCTTCCTCGTCAACAAACCAGATTTCACATTTCGCGTTCTTGTAGTCAGCCTGCGTTCGGATCGCAGCGAACTTCAGGGTGTCGGTCGCAACCTTTTTCGATTGGCCAGGTTTGAGTTTCCCCACCCTCGCGTAAACCTCGACGATCCGGTTCTTGTTGGTGCTGATCGCGTCTGGTTGGCAGTGGGTCGTTGGAAAAAGCCTCCTAGAGCCATTTGCCGGCCTGATTTCGGCCAGTTTGTACGTTTACCTCCACGGTTTTTGTACGCCCATAGATTGCTTGCCATGAGGCCCTTCGTCGTCAGGCTGCGGTTAAATCTCTAGCCCTGATGCAGCTGTCCCCCGCCACGATGTCAATGCTGGCCGGCCCATTCGAGAATGGAAACGGTCCATCTCATGACGTCATCGAAACGATTTGGACAGGGGCAGGCGCAATCGAGCTTCTACCCGAAGATGGCAGCAAATCTAGTCGGGTATTGAGGGGGCTTGATGCACTTCAGAGATCGGATTCCGATGAAGCCAGGCTGAGAAAGGTTGTGTTCGTTCTCTCAGCTCGCTTGCAGACTCAAGGCGAGCTTGACATGAACGAGTTTCAGCGATCACTTGAGAAGGATGGACTTTCCCTCAGCCAAACCGGCCTTGAGTCGACAGGCGACCGGCCGGATGTCCGCTTGGAACAACATGTCGAAGAGCTGTTCGGCTCTAAGGATCGGTTTGAAGTCGCGCGGCGCCACTATCGCCTTGGAAATCAGGCGTGGCGGCGTCACGAGTGGGAGTCAGCCAACGCGCAATACCGGAGCGCCTGCGACGCCGTTTTCAATGAGTTGGCCCTCTCCAAGGGCTGCCCGTCTGGCCGCAAGGGAGGCCAGGCTCGCCAGTGGCTGGAGGGCGAAGGTCTCCTCTCGAAAAAGGAAGCTGCTCTGGTGAAAGCGTTCATGGATTACGCCGGCGAGAACGGCTCTCATGCTGGAGTGTCAGATGCCGCGGAATGCCAGCTACGCAGGCATTTCGCAACGGCGATCATTACATTCGCCCTGACCAAGCTGGGCTAGAAGGCTGGCGTCAAGCGAACAGGCCCTCCCTCTTGCCGACAGGCCGGACTGAAGGTATTTCGATAGTCAGTCGCTCCTTCTTAAGGGGCGCCGATTCGGAGCCGTCACTCAGCCAGGGCTGCCAGTGTCTTCCAGGATCCGTTGGCGCTCTCGATGTTTGACTCGGAAGCAAGGATGTATGCCCATTTGCCGGGGACGAGCCCACTTCCATTGACGTAGTTGGCCCACTGCTTGGCTGCAGAGCGCTTCTCCTGCACCGCCTTCGACGACATGTCCTTGTCGGCCTTGACCTCAATCAGCCAGAACCGGCCCCCGTCCTCGACCGCGAGAAGATCAGGGTTGTAGGTGTGATCGCCTCCACGCCAAAGGATCGGAATATCGTTTCGATGAAGCCTGGCCCAAGCGGCTATTTCGTCTGCATCATCAAGAATGTTTGCCACGTCGCGTTCCGGGGATGAGTCAAACCAAGCCTGTTCGAACATCCCCTTGTGCCAGCCGGTGTAGGCAAGGCCTGCTTCGAATGCACCGAAGCGGTCAGCACTTGACGGTTCGCGCTCCAAGCGCACGGGTGCCCACTGCTCGACTCCGGTGACCTCGGTTACGAGATTCGTGGGAGGAAGTGCGTCTCTTGCTTTTTCAATCTCACCGATGATGCTCGAGGCAAGCGCCCTCGGAGCGACGGAAAGCACCAGCTCAGCTTTGTCGCCCGCGCCTTCAAGGCAGTAGTCGAGGAGACGCTTGACCTGGGCGACTTGCCCCTTACGACTGGGAACGGTCTTTGAATCCATGACCTGTTTGAGAACCTCGACCTTTGCCTGCTCGACGTCGTCGAGGACTTGCATTGCTTCGACCTTCTCCTGGGCCTGCGTGGTCTTGATGGCGGTCGTCTTCTCGCCATCGACCTCAGTTACTGAGGCTTCGATCTTGGTTCGCTTGAGGTGGCGCTCGGGATCGACCGCGAGCTTGTGGCCAATGGTCGTGAAGGGGTCCTTCTCGGTAATGCTCTCAAGCTGGAATTCCTGGGTTTGGGCCTTGGTCGAAACCTGTGGCAGGACGACCTTCGGAGCCTTTCCATCAAGGAGCAAGAGACCCGCTTTGCTCGCCGCCTCAGCTTGTTCAAGGCGTCCCTCTGTGCTTCCTAGGGCGATCGTTCCGTCGCCCAGGGCAGGGGCCGAATCCTCAGAGCCAGCCGGCGGTGTCGTGACTTCCGCAGTGGTCTCTTCTGTCGTGACTTCGACCTGCTTCTTACCGTGAGAGTCGGTCCAGACATCAATCACAGTGCGTTTGTCAACGAAGGTCTCCTTGAGTGCACTGGTGCGCGCGAGAAGCTTTGAATACTGCTCGTGCGCGAGCACGTCGAGTTCGTTGATCAGCGGCATATCGGTGTAGCCGCCGAAAGGCAATCGAAGTCCTCGACCTAGAGTCTGCTCGGTCAGGATGTCCGAAACTGAAGCCCTGAGACTGGCGATCACGTAGATGTTCTTGACGTCCCAGCCTTCTTTGAGCATCGAGACCTGAACGATGATCCGGCAGGGGCTCCCGGGCTCTTCGACCTCTTCGAGGGCGGCCAATGCCTCATCAGTGGTCTTGGAGTGAATCTCCAGGACTGCCCCTTCGCTGGCGTAAGCGCCATCCATGTAATCGTCGGAGCGAAGGAAAGCGACGGTCTCGGCCGCGTGTTCGATGCTTTCGCAATTGACGAGCATGATCGGATGGATCGGGTCGATTCCGCGTGCCTCGCACTGGAGTTTGAGAGCTCTCTCCTTTGCCTGTAAGAGCGCCGCTCCGTCACGGAGCTGAACCCGGTCATCGGTCCGGTCATCCTTCCGCCCGACGATCACCGGTGTCTTCACGTACTCGTTCGCGATAGCTGCGGTAAGCGGATACCGGTAGATGATCTGCTCTTCGGGAGTCTTCGGATGCGGGGTTCCGGTTAGCCCGACTAGCCCAAGGGGCGTCAGATCTCGTATCGCTTTCGAGAAGGCCGGCCCGTAATAGGTGTGGTGCTCGTCTGCGAAAACGAGAAGGTCGGGGAGCTTGTCGAGGTGCGCGTAGAACTCGCCACCGAGTCCCTCCTGAAATGAGTGCGTCCGTCGGCCGACCAGGCTCGATTCCGGCTTGGTCAAAGCCTGGACGGTGAAGATGAAGAGCTTGACGATCGAATCGTCGTCCAGAGAAGCGGCCACTTCACTAGTCGTGAAGTTCTCTGACGTGATCACCTTCGGTGTCGTCGACATCGAAGGAAGCAGGCTCTTCGGGCCCTGCGTGAACTGGGCGACCGTCTTGTTGAGGATCGTCGAGCCGGGGGCGATAGCCGCGAAATTCCTGAGTCCCTGAGCCGCGTAATAGTCCAAGGCACCGGCGATCACATAGGTCTTGCCGACGCCGGTTGCGACATCGATCACGCCCTCGAATGAATCCTCGTGGCCCTCCTCGTACCAGCGGTGAAGTAAGGCCGAGAGACAGAGAATCGCTTCGCGATTCGGCTCACGAAGCTCGAGCTGGGCTGCGATGTTGTCCAGCAGCCCCTCATCCGGAGGCAGCAGATCCACCGGCGAGCTCACTCAGCCCCCTCTTCCTCAGTCTCAGCCCTGCCGATCACAGACGGCTGCCAGCTCGAAGGTGTCCTGTAGGAGACAAGGATGTCCTGCGGAACCACCCTGGCCTGAGATCCCCGGCTTGCTTTCTTCAGGAACTTCGCAGCTGCCGGATCAAGAGAAGTCGCACAGACCGAAAGCTTCTCGCCCTCACCCAACGACTGGACCAGCAGCTGAATCGCCGCCTTATCGACGTGGCCGTCGATGACCGCAAGGCGCAGCTTGCCCTGCCTGCCGCAGAAAGGCTGATCGGGCTCGTAGTCAAACCCGAGCTGAGCAGCCACGGCTTCGCCCAGATCATGGTCGGTAACCCAGTCAGCCAAGACGACGATTCCTTCATCGTCCTCAAAGATCGAGGGGGCAACGTCTAGGACCCGGAAACCGCCCCCACCCTTCCACTTGGTTTCGGTCTCTTCTTTGGTCTTGGCCGCTTTGCGAAGCCGGGAAAGGTAAGCTTTTATGAGCTTCTTTTCTTTCTCGGCCTCCTTGCGAGCCTTTTCGAGCTTCTTGGCCTCCCCCTCAGTTAGCTTTTCATCGCCTGAATGGTCTGCCTCCTCCTCGGCCTCCTGCTCCTCAAGGAGGCTGGAGAACTTGCCAAGAAGAGATCTGAAGCGAAAGGCATCCTCGGGATCAACGCCCTCGGGGAGGACTCCATCAGCAAGACGGCTCGTCGAGCTCGTAATTCCACCCGGATCCTCGTCCTTGACTACCTTTTCCAGACGAGGCGCAGTGAAGGTGTCAATCGTTGCCTGTTCCCACTCGATCGTTACCCAGCGGCGCCCCATCTTGTGAGCCACAGCAGCCGTTGTGCCCGAACCAGCAAAACAATCAAGCACCAAATCATCCTCGTTAGTGGACAGCTCAATTATGCGCTTCATCAAACGCTCTGGTTTCGGTGTGTCAAAGAGGGCCTTAGTGTTAAATTCAGGGAACAACTTCTTGAGTTCGCTTTTCGCCTGCCGATTATGTCCGGTCTCTTCCAGTGAAGCCCACAAGCTTGATGGCGGGAGTCCAGCGTGGTCTCGAAGATAGGTACGTCTCCGAATACCTTTTCCGTCTTCAGTGAACCGAATCTCACCTGTAGCCATTCGGCTCTCGAGAGTCTCCCGGGTCCAACGCCAACCGTTTGCTGGGGGCTTGATCTCGAAACCGGTCGGTGAGATGATGGAATAGACAAGGTTCTTAGTTGGTTTATTCGGGTTATTCAGAGGGTTGCCATCGAACCATGGTCCGCGCGGGTCACCGTCCGGGTTCTTGAAGTGCTTGCTCTGGTCGGGACGAGGTTCCAGCCAGTTGGATTCCCAATCCCCCCTGCGCCCGTAAACCAAGATCAGGTTGTGATCCTCTGAAAACTGCTTGACATCATTGTTGGAGTTATCTGATGATCTCCATGCCACCGAGGCCACAAAGCACTCGACACCAAACACCTCATCCATGAGGACGCGACAGTGTCCTGACTCGTCATCATTGAGATGAACCCACACCGACCCGTCTGGAGCTAGGAGTTCCTTGATCTTGAGGAGCCGGTCGCGCATCATCGTTAGCCAGACCGAATGCTCTAGGCCGTCGTCGTAATGCTCAAAGGCCTGGCCGGTATTAAACGGCGGATCGATGTAGACCAGCTTGACCTTTCCGACATATTCCTCGGCAAACTCCGGTGAGCTTGCGAGGGCTGTCAGGGCGTTCAGGGACTCGCCGCGAATCAGGAGGTTATCCTTGGCGCGCTCCTCATCCGGATTAACCTCCCCGACCGTTCCAGCGTCGCGAAGAAGTCGGACCTCGGCGACACGGTGGTCACGCTTCGAAACCCATTCGTAGGTCCCGTCTTCATGCGAGAGAAGCGCCTTGTCCTTGTTCGACCAGGTCAGCTCAAGTTTGCCGGAGTTCTTGCTGCTCTTTGGCACAGCTTGATCTTCGGTTGGCGCACCCTCAGCAGAGTCCGTTCTCGCCTCTTCCTCTTCCATCGCCGCCAGAGCCTATCCGCGACCTAAAGAGTTGGGAAGTCCGGCCAAGAACAAACTCCTCCGAGCCCCTGCGACAGTGAGTAGGTTCATGTCTCGACCCGCCGATTTGCGCGGCTAGCGATGACTTGATCTCGAAGGTCGGCCCAGGTCTTGCCTCCGTTCAGCTTTCCGATCCGCTGAATCGTCGCGACCGAGCAGAGTCCGTGCTGAACGGCGAGTCGGCCATAGCGTCGCTGGGTCAAGTTGCCGTAAGTGAGGTCAAGTGCAGTGTTTAGGTCTTGGAGCACTCGGTCGAGAGTGCCGGGCTCGCAGCCAGGTTCCGCGTAGCCGACAGGGGCGGGACTGATCCTCTTCCTGTCGAGGCTTCCCGGTTTGAATGTCCCAACGGAGACGTTCTTGTGGCGGCTCGCGGGCCCGCTTTTCATCTGCCTGGCACGCCACGCCGTGTAGTAGGAGCCTTTTGGCATGCCGCTCGTGGAGACCCCTCGGGCCTTCTGGTATTCGGCTAGCGCCTTTCGCGATGGCAAGGCACCGAAATCTTCGATGAAGTCGTCTAGGGCCCGGGCGGCGGGGTAGCCGTTCTTGGTCTTGCGGGCAGGTTCTTCTAAACCGGCCCATGCCACGGCCTCGGTCCAGGTTCCGACGCGGTGGAGGATCATCGAACCGGTCGGAAACAGTCCGACCTGGGCATTGGAATGGCCACGTTGTTCGCGTGCAACGAGCTCTTCGCGAGCGGCCTCGTAATCGCCAAGACTCAGGTCGCGTTTCCCGAGATGCTTGGCGGCACGTTCCAGGTAGTACTCAACTTCGGCCCGGGTTAGCCAATCTCGGCTCTGAACGACTGTCTTCGCGCTCAGCTCTTGGTCAGGGTTCCTTGACACAAGGGCAAGCTCGAGCACGTTGCTCCATGAAAGACCGAACTGGCGGGCAATCCGAAACGCTCGAGGACATCTCGGGTGACCGGCGCCGCAGCGAGCCTCATCAAAGGTCACCTGAGTGACCGTCAAGGGATCTTCGATGCCAATCCACTCGATTACCTGCCTGATGACAGCAAGAAGCTCCTGGTTCGAGCGATGCCTGCGGAAGCGTCCGCTCTCCTGTACGCCCTCTCCCCTCACCCGACCAAAGTAGGTCGGATACGGGCTTCCGACAGAAACCTCGAGATCCAAGGACGGGCGAACAGAGGCTGCCCCGACTGGATGCGTTGACTTCACCCCTTGAAGTCTCCCCTCGCGTTCACGTTCCGCAAGCTGAGTCCTTGCTGAAGGCCTCTTTCTGACGACCGATTCCGAATAAAATTCTTTCAGCGGATGGATTTTCGTTGCAGGTCCGGTTTTGGACCTAGCTTCGGAAGGTGAAAAGACGAAGGTCAGATCTGCCGGTGATCCTCAACGGCGCCACCGAGTGGGCGGCTGTTCTAGGAAGCGGGAGGCTGTTCGTTCTTGTGTCGAGATCTCAGACGGGAACCGACTTCAATGACGATTGCTATAACGATCGCGCTGGCGAGAAGACAACAGCCAGCGAGAGCGGCGCATGCGGGAAACCCATGATTGAGCGGGTCGAGGATTGACCAAATTCCAACCATGGAGATCCCCCCGAAACCGAGAGTCAAGAACCAATGTTCGAGGTCCATCATGGGTCCAGGCTAGCTCTAGCGACTCTGACTGACCGTCTTTTCGTCTTTTCAGATGATCCAGCGAGGAACACGACTCCTATATGCGATGAATTTAGGTCCGTACTCAGATTCGAGCGCTGCCTCCTCTTCCTCGATCTGTCGGGAGGCCTTCAAGAACAAGATGACAGCAAGCCCGAGGAACACCCAAGCTGTCAACGCGGACCATGCCAGCACTAGCGCCAAGAGACCGAGGTAGATCGGATTGCGGGACAGCGAGAACACGCCGTTGGTAACGAGAGAATGGTCTGGCGAAAGATTGGCCTGCGCAGAGAAACTTCGGCCCAACGTTACGTAGGAGACGATCAGCCATAGAAGAGATGCAACCGTCAGAACTCCTCCTAGCGCTTGGACCCAAAGAACTTCTACTCTCGTCAGCGACACGAGAACCGTAAACACGAAGACCAGCACCAACGCGATCAAGACTGTTCTGATCTTCGAGGGGTCACCGTCGCTCTTCGATCGAAAGCTAGACGCGAGGATCAGGCCAACCACGACCAAAAGCGAGGCCAAACAAAGGCACCAGTTCAAAGCCACTTCTACGAAGACCTCTCATTTCTAGCGGTCCAAGCAGGATCTTCAGGTTCTCTGAGTTCAGATGGCGAACTAGTCGAAGGGTTGAAGGGCGCCGGAAGCCCAGTTGGCTGTGGATGGATCGTGCCTCCGGTCGTGTCCGTAACGCTTACTCCTGTCTCACCCTTGGTTGCGGATAAGCCCGGGTCGAAGATGCGTTTCGAGCCCGGCTTACAGAAAGACGCGAGCTCTTCAATTCGCTTTCGAGCGAGGGGACCGAGTCTGGAATCCGCTAATTCCGCGAACGCTGTCAGAAGGCTGGAAAACTCCTTCACCGCTACGCCCATGTCCCAAGACTTGTCGCCGGGATGCACAGTTGCCCTAGCGTGCGTCAGGTGAACAATCTCTTTCTCAATGCGATCTGAACCTTCGATTCGATCGATTTCAGGGTGGGGAATCGCATCACGAGCTTGGCTCCAGGAGAACGGGTCGCAGAAATCGTTCGCCAGCGCATCGTCCGCTCGAGGCTTTCTGGAGTGCTTCTTTCTGATCTGAAGGAACTCTCTGAGACAACGGACGTGAACAGCAAAGGACTCCACGAGGCTATTCCTGAGAGAGGCATTTCGATCTTCGTTTCCGGACGGACCAAGCTCGGCCATCCGACGGACGACCTCTTTGAGCATCCAAACCTCGTAGGCCAGATGCTCGTCCGACCACTCGCGTAGCTCATCGACTCTGGGCCGTTTCGGCTCGACGTCTCCCACGCAATAAACCTAGAAGGTTTGGGCAGGGGTGAGGCGTTCTCGAAGCGTCATCCGCTGACCCGCTCGGAGCAAGAGATTGATTCCAGGAACCAGTTTTCTGTGGGTGTCCGGTTTTGAACCTAGCTTCGGAAGGTGAAGGGACGAAGATCAGATCTGCCGGTGATGCTGAACGGCGCTACCGAGTGGGCCGCGGGGCCAATCCGAACCAACGATGAGCTGCTCGATTTCCTGAAGGCGAACCGACCTTTGAAGCGGGCTTTGATTCGCTCAGCCCAGCCTCCGGAACGAGAGGGAGGCCGGCCAAGAGATCCCGGTCAATGGCCAATCGCCTACCTGCTGTTCGTGATTTCCGGTGAGCCCACGATCAAAAGGTGGCTTCAGAAGACCGAGACGAGGATCTGGAAGCGATGCAAGTTCAAGAAGCGGCCAAAGTACGACACGGTCCATCACCACTTCGTGCTGCTTGAGAGCTTCGCCGATGCCTACCGGGAGCAGGCGATGAGTCTGATCGCTCACGCAGTTGACAAGAGCAAAGGCCTAGTAGGCCGAGACATCCATGTCGACGGCACGGAAGCTGAATCGAACGCCCGCGCCTACCACGACTGCGAACCGGGCCAGTGCCCAAACGGCAGAGGCCCGAGCCGAAGTCCGGTAGCGAAAACCCCGACGCCGACAGCCCGTGAGCAAAGACAGGCGCTCGCCGAAAATGAAGCGGAGTCCGAGCAAGAAATCAAGACCTCGGAGCGTGGGCGCTACGGAAGGGGCCGTCGTTTCCAAAAGAAGGACGGATGCTGGTACTGGACTTCAGACGAGGACGCCGGCCTCAGGGCCTATACCGGCAAGGGCGGGAGAAGCGGTCGCGTGTGGGTCGGCTTCTACAACATGAAAGCGATCGATCACTACACCGGTGCAGTGATCGCCGCTATCAACACACCGGCTTACGTAAACGAGGCAGACTCGTACCCGCTTCTTCTGGAGCACGCCATCGAGAACTCCGGCAAGACCCCACGGGCCGTAATCGGCGACCGGGGCTTCGGGTTCAACAAGGTTTACGAAACCAACACGAGAAAAGGCATCGTCTCGGTGTTTCCCTGGCGGAAACAAACCAAGGGCGAAGATCGCCGATCAACCGCAACCGCTTTCTACGACGAACATGGGATACCCCGCTGTCCGACCTGCGGCGGGGAAGGCAGGCAGACCAGGTTTTCTCCCGTCCCGTATCCCCGCATCTGGTTCGAGTGCCCCGATGGCTGCGGAGAGTCTTCGGTCGCTTGCTCAAAGGGATGGCGTCACCTCATCCCGCTGCCACGCACCTCTGAGACCTACTTTGCTCTCAAGCAGAGCCATAGTCACTTCGAAAAGGCCCACTGGCGCTGGCGCGACCAGTGGCTCGTCGGTGCCGATAACCCGAGCAATCGCCCCCGCCGACGCGGTATCGCCTGCCATGAGCTTCGAACCCAGGCGGCGCTCCTGCTCGAGTGGATGATCGTCTGCTACCGCGAAGGTTGGCTAGGCGGACCGCGCATCAACCAGAACCGGAAAAACGAAAGCCGTGCCATCAAGACGCTTCGCAGGTTCCTGCGTCACCGCGTCAACGAAGGCCTCCACCTAAACAACGCCAAACGGAAAAAGCACAAAGTCGAGATCCTCAAGAAGGCCCAGAAGCGCAACGAATAGGCCGAAACCGGTCCCCGCGCAACTCAAGCTGGAGCACCTAGCCCGCCAAGGGCAATTCGTCGTGAACGCACGGGGCTAGATCCGGCCCCTAGGCCTCCGAAAAGCAATGACTCGGCGCCAAGGCCAAGTCATTTGAGCTCAGAATTCGATTTCGCCGCCTCCAGAAAATTTCTTAGAGGGCTTTTTCCAACGCATTACCCAGTGATCCCAGTGCGCGTTGCCGATCGGAACTTTCTCACCCCCGGCCAGAAGCTTGTAACCGGGTTTCTTCTGAAGGTTCTCGATCACGTATTGCTCGACTTCTCCCTGAAC
>WBZM01001039.1_pt1 | contig 30824 bp, 24 predicted proteins | sample 5204271 | NCBI WGS metagenome assembly WBZM01 (sample SAMN12344346, study PRJNA552823) | activated sludge metagenome | biome: Activated sludge suspended growth; feature: Nitrification reactor; material: Wastewater; isolation source: activated sludge from nitrification reactor of wastewater... | reverse complement strand
CGGCGTAACCAGTTGGAATACCTGGTTTGACGCGCCCATGACGCGCGCCCCGGGCACCGAGCGCGCGTCACGACAACTCCCGGTCAGGCCCAGCTCACGGCACCACCCGGGCCACGAACCCCGGCGTCTGCATGGTCACCCAGAGGTTCCCGTCGGCGCCGGCGGCGATCCAGGCGGGCGAGCCGCCGCCCGGCACCGCCCGCTCGTTGACCACGCCGACGTCGGGGTCGATCCAGCCGACCTTGGCCTTGTTGAACTCGGTGAACCAGAGCACCCCGTCCGGCCCGACGGTGATGCCGAGGGGCCCGGCGTTCACGGTGGGCACCGCCCACTCCTGGATGGCGCCGCCGACCAGCGCCAGCTTGCCGACGGCGCCGCCGGTGAACTCGGTGAACCAGATGGCGTCGGCGGTGGCGGCCAGGCCGTTGGTGCTCGACTGCTGCACCGGCAGGTCGAAGGTGAACCCGGCGCTGAAGCCGCTCGGGTGGAGCGAGGTGCGCACCGAGGCCAGCTGGCCGGAGAGGGCCTCGCTCACGAAGAGCCGGAGGGTGTCGGCCGGCGCCGCCGAGACGATGGCGGTGAAGGTCCGGCCGCCCACGCCGAGGGCGATGTCGGTCACGCCGAAGGCCGGATCGGCCGGCGTGGCCCAGGCGGTCACCCGGCCCACCCGGTCCATCTGCGACGGGCCGGGCTGGTGGCTCTCCACGAAGTAGAGGGCGCCGTCGGCCGCCACGGTGATCCCGAGGGGCCGCGCGTTGGCGGTGGGCACGGGCCACTCGCCGAGGAAGGTCCCGTCGAAGGTCATGACCCCCACCTTGTTGGCGGCCGCCTCGGTGAAGGCCACGCCGCCCTCCACCGCCGCCAGGCCCCAGACGCCGCTGGCCGCGGTCGGCACGTCGAAGCGGGTGACCACGCCGCCCGGCGTGAGGCGCACGATCTGGTTGCCGGTGGAGTCGGCGTACCAGAGGTTGCCGTCCAGCCCGGCGACGATCTGCTCGGGCCGGCCGCCGACGTCGAAGAGGGTCAGCCCCGCCACCGCGGAGCCGAAGTCCACGGCGGCAGCGTCGGCGGCGCCGAGGGTGACGGCGCGGCTGGGCGGATCGAAGGTGCCGCCCTGCGCCTCGGGCGCCACCGTGTAACTGCCCGGGCGCAGGCCCGGGAAGGCGTAGGCGCCGTCGCCGTCGCTGGTGGTGGTGAGGCTGGCGTCGCCGGTGAGCCGCACCAGCACGCCGCGGCGCAGCGGGCCGGCCACCGCGCCGGAGATGGCGTGGCGCGCCGCCGTGGAGGTCGCGGAGAAGGTGAGGCCGCCGGCGTCGGCGCCGGCCAGCGTCACCGGACGGCTCAGCGGGGCGAAGGCGTAGCCGGCCAGCGCCGGCGCGACGTTGTATTCGCCGTTCTCGAGCCCGGTGAAGGTGAACTGGCCGCCGCCGGAGGTGACGGTGGTGCGGGAGGCCGCGCCGCCGAGGGCCACGGTCACCCCGTCGAGCACGTCGCCGGAGATGGCGCCGGAGATGGCGTGGGTGGCTGGCGCCGGGTCGCCCCCCGAGCCGCCGCCACCGCAGCCGGCGAGCAGGAGCAGCACGCCCGCGGCCAGCGCGAGCGGACGTCGTTCACGGGTGGTCATGTCCCCTCCCAGGGCGGATGGGACGCATCGTACGTCTGACACGCCGCGTCGGAGTGCACCGGATGGGGCTACCGTGACCGTGCGTGACATGGTGTCGCGACGCGGCCCGTGGGGCGGCGGTCGGCCGCGGGCGTGACCGGGCGTCACACCGCGCGGCCCGGGCCCGGGTCGGCGACACGCAACCTCGCGTGATCCCGCGCCGCCGCGCCCGGCACGACCCTTGCGACGACGGGTCCCGGATCGTGAACGCCAGGGGGATCCCATGCCGACCACGCGCCGCAGTCCGACCCCGTACCGGGCGGTGGCCGCCGCCCTCGCCGCCGCGGCCGCCCTCTCCGGCTGCTGGGTGGACGCCTGCGAGGACTGGGACGACGCGCACGGCACCCCGTTCTGCCAGGAACAGCTCAGCGGGATCTTCTCCGCTCCCGACGACACCTGGTGCCGCGGCGAGGAATCGGTGATGCACACCTGCCGCGGCCTCGGCTACACCGCCGAGTGCGAGGGCCACTGGGTGCGCCCCGAGGACGCCCGGCGGCTCAGCTGCCCTTGAGCGCCCGCTGCGCCCGGCGCCGCCGCGCCGGCCGCCGCGCCAGCTTGCGCACGGCGGCCAGGTGGTCGTGCCCCCGCGTCACCGGGTGGTGACCGCCGTCCGGCCGCGCCACCTGCACGCCGCGGGCGCGGGTCACCGTGCCGACCACGGCCAGCGGCACGCCGGCCGCCCGCGCCGCCCGCAGCGCCGCCGGCACCTTCGCCGCCGGCACCGTGACGCAGAGCTCGTAGTCCTCGCCGCCGGAGAGGGCCGCCTGCCACGGGTCCTCGCGCCCGGCGGTGCGCCGCCGGTAGGCCGGGGAGAGCGGCAGCTCGGCCAGGCGCACCGAGGCCCCCACCCGCGAGGCGGCGCAGAGGTGGCCGAGGTCCTGCACCAGCCCGTCGGAGACGTCGATGGCGGCGCTGGCCAGGCCCAGGAGCGCGCGGCCCAGGGCCAGGCGCGGCGCGGGGCGGCGCTGGCGCCGTGCCAGGGAGGATGGCGCGCCGGGCTCGAGGCCGAGGGCCGCCTCGCCGAGCGTGCCGGAGACCAGCACGGCGTCCCCGGGCCGGGCCCCCTCGCGGCGCAGGGCCCGCCCGCGCGGCGCGCTCCCCACCACCGTCACGGTGACCGAGAGGCCGGGGGCGCGGGTCACGTTGCCGCCCGCCACCGCGATGCCGAAGCGCCGCGCGCAGGCGCCCAGGCCGCGGGCCACGCCGGCCAGGCGCGCCGAGGTGGTGCCGGCCGGCACGCCCAGCGCCACCAGCGCCCAGAGCGGCCGGGCCCCCATGGCGGCGAGGTCGGAGAGGTTGACCGCCAGCGCCTTCCAGCCGACGTCCTCGGGGCGGAAGCGGCCGTCGAAGTGGACCCCCTCCTCCACGGCGTCCACCGTGGCCACCAGCTCCTCGCCGGGGGGCGGGCGCAGGATGGCGGCGTCGTCGCCGGGGCCGAGCACCACCCCCTCGCCGCGGAGCGGCAGGGCGCGGGTGAAGGCGTCGATGAGCTCGAACTCGCCGGCCGGACGCCGCCGCCTCACGGCCGCGGCGGCTCCACCGGCGGGGCCGGCGCCACCGGCGTCACCGCCGGCTCCAGGCGCGGCCGGACCGGCAGGATCACCGAGAAGGTGGAGCCCTGGCCGAGGCGCGAGGCCACCACCACCTCGCCGCCGTGGGCCTCCACGAAGCTCTTCACGATGGCCAGGCCCAGGCCGGCGCCGCCGTACTCGCGGGTGGTCGAGCCGTCCACCTGGTAGAAGACGTCGAAGACCCGCGGCAGGTGCTCGTCGGGGATGCCGATGCCGGTGTCGGCCACGTCGAGGGCCACCCGCTCCTCGGGCAGGATGCGCGCCGAGATGGCCAGCGTGCCGCCGGCCGGGGTGAACTTGACGGCGTTGGAGGCCAGGTTCACCAGGCACTGGCGCAGCTTCTCGCGGTCGGCCTGGAGCCGCGGCGGCACGCCCGGCTCGCAGGTGACCTTGAGCCCCTTCTTGCGGGCCAGCGGCAGGATGGTGGCCACCGCGTCCTTGAGGAGCTGGGCCACGTCCACCTCGGAGAGCACCAGGCGGATGCGCCCCGCCTCGATCTTGGAGATGTCGAGGATGGAGGTGATGAGCTGGAGGAGGTTCTCGCCCTTCTCCATGATGATGCCGAGGTACTCGCGCTGCTCCGCGGTGAGCGGCCCACCCAGCCCCTCCAGCATCATCTCGGAGTAGCCGATGACGCTGGTGAGCGGCGTGCGCAGCTCGTGGCTCATGGTGGCGAGGAAGTTGGACTTGAGCCGGTCCAGCTCCTTGAGGCGCGCGTAGCTCTCCTCCAGCTGCCGGTTCTTCTCGGCCAGCTCCCGGTAGCTGTCCTGCACCGCCTCGATGTGCAGCTTGGCGGCGATGAGGTTCTTGTGGCCGGTGAAGACCATCACGTCGAGGAGATCCATGAAGTGCTTCAGGATCTTCTCGGCGGTGCCCTGCGGCACGCGACGGATCTTCTGCATGTAGCCCGAGGCCAGGGCCACGTCGAAGTCGGGGGCGATGGAGGTGAGGGTCTGCGGCAGCGCCTCGAGGTCGTCGGGCACGAAGGGCCCGAAGACCACCCGGCCGATGGCGTCGCCCTCGTACATCACCGGCTGCACCACGTAGCGACACCCGGAGAAGCAGGGCATGGTGACCGGCCTCGGCTCCTCCGGCACGGCCTCCGCCTTGACCCGGCCCACCGTGGCGATGCACTGCTCGCGCCCCGGGGCCTTGGCCCAGATGTAGCCGCAGAAGTCGGCGTTGCCGACCTTCACGTCCACCAGCTTGTTGCCCGACTCGTCGAAGACCTTGAGGCCGACGCGGTAGAGCTCCGCGAACGACTGGCAGACGTCGGAGAACGCGCGCAGGTCGAGGAGGTCCCCGAGGGGCGCGGTCTGCTGCAGGAAGGAGGGCGCCAGGTTCATCGGGGCCCCCCGGCCTCCCCGGTGGGCAGCGAGGTGCCCCGCGTGTCCACGTGGTCGAAGATGCGCGAGAGGAACTCGCGCTCGGTGAGCTTGAAGCGCTCCGAGAGCCGCATGCCCTGGTCGAGGTTGCGGTAGCAGAGCGAGAGCAGCGTCCAGAGCGTCTCCAGCACGCCCTCGCCGCGGATGGCCACCGCCGGCACGATGGGCGGCTGGACGGCGCGGACCAGGTCGGTCAGGTCGGCGGCGGCGCGGGCGTCGGGCAGGTCGCGCTTGTTGAGCTGGATGACGATGGGCAGGCTGGCGGCGTCGAGCCCGTTCGCCTCCAGGTTCTTCAGCATGTTGCTCCAGTAGGCCAGCGTCGAGGCCGCCTCGGAGCGCCGGCTGTCGGCGACGAAGGCGATGGCGTCGGTGCCCTGGAGGACGATGCGGCGGGTCGACTCGTGGATGACCTGGCCCGGCACCGTGTAGAGCTTGAGCTTCACCTTGACGCCCGCCGACGTCCTGAAGAAGACGGGCATCATGTCGAAGAACAGGGTGCGGTCGTCCTTGGTGTCGAGCGTCATGAGCCGCCCGCGCACCGAGGGGTCGATCTTCTGGTAGAGCGCCTGGAGGTTGGTCGTCTTCCCCGACAAGGCGGGGCCGTAGTAGACGACCTTGACGGCGATCTCGCGCGCCTCGCTGTTGAGCTGGACCATTGGGGGGATGGGTTCCTGGGTCCAGCATAGCCGCGGGACGCCGGTCGATCCAGCACGCGGCGCGGGGGGACGGGCTGGGGTCCGCCCGCACCAGGGCCGCCGCCTTGGAGGTCCGCGGCGGATGCACTAGGATTCGCCCCGGCTGGGGGGCCGGTCACTTCACCAGGAGCAGGAGCACGGATGGACCCCTTGGGCCCGCCCCGGAGCGACGAGATCCCCGAGAGCGAGGTGGCCGAGCGCCTGCACTGGCTGCTCCGCCTCCGCTGGCTCATCGTGCCGGTCTTCGTGGCGGTGGACCTCGCCAACGACCTCCTGACCCACCGGCGCGCCCCCTGGACGGCCCTCGTCCTGGGCGCGGCCCTGCTCGTCGCCAACGCCTTCTACTCCTACCTCCTCGCCCGCAAGCTGGCGCTGGCCACCCTGCTGCGCTGGACCCGCTTCGAGTCGGCGGTGGTGGTGGCGGTGCCGGTGGTGGTGATGGTGCTGCACGGCGAGGCCGACAGCGCCATCCGCTACGGCGTGCTCATCGGCGTGGTGGGGGCGGCGGTGGTGCTGCCGCGCACCGCCGAGGTGGCGGTGGTGGCATGTGGGCGGTGGCGGCGCTGATCCTGGCCGACGCCGTCAACCTCGGCTTCGACCCCGCCCGCTTCGACCAGCGCACCGTGGCCCGCTGGGCCTGGGACGCCGGCATCATCGTCACCATCTCCATCATCGCCGGCTACCTCCACTCCAGCCGCGAGTGGGTGGCGCAGCGGCTGCGGACCGCCACGGTGGCGCTGGAGGGCGCCAAGGCGGAGTGGGAGGCGGCCTTCGACTCGCTCCACGAGCTGGTCTACATCACCGACCGCGAGGGGCGCATCCTGCGGGTCAACCGCGCCTTCGCCAAGGCCCTGGGGACCCGCCCCCACGAGCTGCCCGGGCGGCGCCTCTCCGACCTGATGGTGGGCCACCCCGACCGCTGGTGGACCGCCCCCGGCGACGGCATCGTGGAGATCGAGGACCCGGTCTTCGACACCCTCTTCGAGGTCTCCTCCACCCGGCTGGGCGAGCGGCTGGTGCGGGTGGCCCGCGACGTGGGCGAGCAGCGCCGCCTCTACGCCCGGCTGGTGCAGGCCGACAAGATGGCCGCGGTGGGCGTGCTGGCCTCCGGCGTGGCCCACGAGATCAACAACCCCACCGCCTTCGTCACCTCCAACCTCACCGAGCTGCGCCGCTACGTGGCCGCCTACGACGCGGCGGTGGCCGAGCTCTCCGACCAGCTGGCCAAGGCGGGCCAGGGCGGGCGGGCCAGCGCCGTCTCGCAGCGCGGCGACGTGGCCTTCGCCCGGCGCGAGGCCCAGGCCGCCATCCGCGAGAGCCTGCAGGGGATGGAGCGCATCCGGCAGATCGTCACCAACCTGCGCTCGCTGGCGCGCCGCGACCAGGCCGGCGAGCCGGCGGCGCCGGTGGAGCTGGGCGAGGTGATCCAGACGGTGGTCCGCACCGCCGCCGCCGACCTCCGCGCCGCCGCGGCCCGGGTGGACCTGCAGGGCCCGGCCTGGGTCACCGGCCACCGCGGCGAGCTGGTGGACGTGATCCTCAACCTGGTGGTGAACGCGGTGCAGGCCCGCGAGGACGGGCGCATCAACCGGGTGGCCATCGAGCTCTCGCGCGACGGCGCCCACGCGGTGGTGCGCGTCAGCGACACCGGCAAGGGCATCGCCCCGGCCCACATGAAGCGGCTCTTCGAGCCCTTCTTCACCACCAAGGCGGCCGGCGAGGGCACCGGCCTGGGGCTCTCGCTGGCCCGCAAGATCGTGCTGGCCCACGGCGGCTCCATCGACGTGGCCAGCGACATCGGCGTGGGCAGCACCTTCACGGTGCGCCTGCCGGCCGTGGAGGTGGACGCCCGCCTCCGCGAGGACGGCGGCGTCCCCGCCGACGCCCCGCGCCTCGACAGCTGAGCCGGCGGGCCCTCAGGCCCCCGGCAGCCTGAGCGCGAAGGCCGGCCAGGGCCCCGCCTGGTCCACCTGCAGGCCCCCGCCGAGCGCCTCGGCGAGCTGGCGCACCGCCCAGATCCCGAGCTCGACGCCGCCGCCGTGGCGGGGCGGCGCCTCGCCGCGGCCGGCCTCCGGCGCGCCGTCGGCGCCCGGCGCCAGGGCCACGCCGACCTGCACGGCGCCGCCGGCCGCCTCCACGCGCACCTCCACCGCCCGCCCGTCGCCCAGCCGCGCCAGCAGCGCCACCAGGCTCTCCAGCGCCAGCGAGAGCCGCCGCGGGTCGGCCGCCGCCTGCGCCGGCCGGTCGGCCAGGAGCCGCACCGGGGCCGGCCCGCCCTCGGCCTGGCGGGCCACCTCGCGTGCCAGCACCGCCACGTCCACCACCTCGGCCGCCCCGCCCCGGAGGTGGGCCAGGCGGTCGGCCTGGAGCAGCTCCTCCACCAGGCGGCTGGCCCGCGCCACGTTGGCCTGCAGGCGGGCGGCGGTCTCCTTGAGGTCCTCGGCGCTGCGCCGCTCGTCGAGCCCGCGGCGGAGCAGCTCGGCCTGGAGCGTCAGCGGCGTGAGGGGCGTGCGCAACTCGTGGGCCGCCACGGAGAGCAGCCGATCGCGCGCCGCCACCGCGCCGGCCAGCTCGCCCGCCAGGGCGGCGTTGCGCAGCGCCCCGGCCGCGAAGCCGGCCAGCGCCTCCAGCAGCGCCTGCTCCCGCGGCGTGGCCCGGTGCTGGTGGGCCCAGTAGACGCCGATGCCGGCCACCGGCTCCGGGGTCCCCACCGGCACCATCAGCAGGCTCCGGACGAAGGTGGGCCGGTAGAGGTCCTGCGGGATGCGCGGATCCGCGGTGACGTCCTCGATGGCCACCGCCTGCCGGTTCAGCATGGCCCAGCCGGAGATGCAGGCCTGGACCGGGAAGCGACACCCCTTCCAGAGGGGCGCGATGGCCTCCTCGTCCAGGTAGTGGACCGAGTCCCCCTCGCGGACCACGAAGGTGGCGCCCTCGGCGCCCGCCAGGGCGCGCGCCGCGTGGCGCACCACGCGGGTGACGTCCGTCAGCCCCCCGGCGCCGGCCAGCTCGTGGGCCGCGTCGAGGAGCCGCTGGGTGTCGGCGAGCGACCCGCTGTCCCGGTCCGCGCGGAGGGTGGCGGCCATGGGCACGATCTCGCCATGCCCCGCGGATGTGGGAAGGCCACCCACCCGACCGGTCCTCGCATCGCCACGCCGCGTCCGCGTGAGCGGGAGGCCCTGCGCGGTGTGCGACGCCCGCCCGGGGTGAAAGCGTCAGCGGGCCCCGGCCTCCCACCAGCGCCGCGCCTCGTCCACCGTCCGGAGCACCGGGCACCTCGGCAGGGTGGCCAGGAAGGCCCGGCCGTACCCCTTGGTGAGCAGCCGCTTGTCGAGGATGGCCACCAGCCCCCGGTCCTGCGTGGTGCGGATGAGCCGCCCGAACCCCTGGCGGAGCGAGAGGGCCGCCGCCGGAACTTGCAGCTCCGAGAAGCCGTCGCGCCCCTCCGCCTCCAGCGCCTTGAGGCGCGCCGCCACCACCGGGTCGTTGGGCGGGGCGAAGGGGAGGCGGTCGATGACCACCAGCGAGAGGGCGTCGCCCGGCACGTCCACGCCCTCCCAGAAGCTCTGGGTGGCGAAGAGCACCGAGGGCTCGGCCTTGAACAGCTCCAGCAGCTTCTGCTTGGGGCGCTCGCCCTGCAGCAGCCGCTGGTACGGCAGGTGGGCCGAGGCGGCGTGGAGCGCCTGCATGTTCCGGTTGGAGGTGCAGAGGACGAAGGCCCGCCCGCCGGTCACCTCGCAGAGCGCCTCCACCGCCAGCGCCGCCGCGTCCACGAAGCCGGGCGCGTTCGGCTCGGGGAGCCCCTCCGGCGAGACGATGGCCGCCTGCCGCTGGTAGTCGAAGGGGCCGGCGTAGCGCGCTTCCTCCACCTCGAACTCGGGGGCCAGGCCCACCTGGGCGCGGAAGAAGTCGAAGCGCCCCTGGGCCGCCAGCGTGGCGGAGGTGAAGATGGCCGTGTCGGTCCGGCGGTAGAGCCGCTCCACCAGCTCCTCGGCCACGTCGATGGGGGCGGCGCGGAGGAAGACGCCGCGGCCGCGGGCCTCGCCGAAGTAGACCCGCGAGGGCTCGGAGAGCGCGGTGACCGCCTGCAGCTCGATGCGCACCTCGGCGGCGCGCCGGGCGATCTGCACCAGCGAGGCCGAGTCCGACTCGGCCAGGGCGTCGCGCACCGACTCCAGCGCCGCGTCGAGCCGCTGCCGCTCCAGCGCCACCGGCTCGAGGAGCTCGCTCGCGAGGGGCGCCCGGGCCGACTCGCCGTCCTCGGCCCTGGCCGGCCCGCCGCGCCGGTGCCGGTGGTGGTGGCCGGCGCGCGCCGAGACCGGCCGGCCGCTGGCCGCCTGGCGCAGCCCGTCGCCCACGCCCTCGAAGAACTGCTCGCCGGCGCGGCGCAGCTCGCCGGTCAGCTCCTTCATCATGGCGGCCAGGTCCGGCCGGTCGGAGACCGCCTTCTGCGCGTCGCGGGAGAGCTCGTCGACGCGCCAGGAGGAGACCTGGAGGCCGAAGTACTCGGTGGCCACCTCCTCCAGCGCGTGGGCCTCGTCGAAGATCACCACGTCGTAGTCGGGCAGCACCTCCACGCCGGCCCGGCCGGTGCGGATGGCCAGGTCGGCGAAGAAGAGGTGGTGGTTGACCAGCAGCACGTCGGCCGCGGCGGCGCGGGCCCGGGCCCGGGTGACGAAGCAGTCCTCGTAGTCCTGGCACTCGCGCCCGAGGCAGGTGTCGCTGGTGGCCGAGAGGTCCTTCCAGGTGACCAGCTGGTCGGGGAGGTCCAGCTCGGCCCGGTCGCCGGTGTCGGTCACCTCGGCCCAGGCGGCGATGGTGGGCCAGTGGGGCGCCTCCTCGCGCACGGCGAAGGTGGGGGCGCGGGAGAACTCGGCGGCCCGGTGGAGGCAGAGGTAGTTGGACCGGCCCTTGAGGTAGGCGGCGGCGAAGTCGAGGCCGCACTTCTCCTTGAGGAGCGGGATGTCCTTCCACCAGATCTGCTCCTGCAGGTTCTTGGTGGCGGTGGAGATGACCACCCGGCGGCCGGAGAGGATGGCCGGGACCAGGTAGGCGAGGGTCTTGCCGGTGCCGGTGCCGGCCTCGGCCACCAGGTAGCGCCGCCCCTGGATGGCCCGCTCCACGGCGTGGGCCATGGCCAGCTGGTCGGCGCGGTGCTCGTAGCCCGGCAGCGCGCGCGCCAGGGCGCCGCCCGGGCCGAGGATGGCCTCGATGCTGGTGGGGGCCTCGATCAGGGCGTCGTCCCGGTGAAGAGCTTCCAGGCCATCCAGCCGCCGGCCAGCACCACCCAGGCGGCCAGGACGGCCAGGGCGAGCCGCCGCCAGCCGCCCCAGGTGGCGCGCGGCGGGGCGGTGCGCGGCAGCATGGCCAGCCCGACCACGGTGGCGCGCTTCACCACCTCGGCCCGCATGGCCACCGCCACCGCGTCGCCGGGGCGCGCCGCCAGCGCCTCGCGGTAGCGCCGGCCCGCGGTGGTGAGGCCGTCGAGGTCCGGGAAGCGGGCCAGGTAGGCGAGGTGGGCCGCCTGGTCGGCCCAGCGGGCCTCCACCTCGGCCCAGGCGGCGGGCTCGCCCGCACCGGCCTCCAGCGCGCTGGTCGTCTCGGTCGTGCCGGCCACGGGCGCCATTCTAGACCGCGAACGGCACCGGCACGAAGGTCAGGACCAGCAGCACCAGCCCGGCCACCGCCACGGCGCGCCGCCCGGGGCCGAGGGGGCGCTCGTCCCAGGCCGGCGGGTGGGGCAGCCGCACCACGAAGCGGGTCACCGCCCACCAGCCGAGCCAGCTCCAGGAGAGCGTGAGGCCGCAGCCGAGCAGCGCCCAGGAGGCCAGGCGCGAGATCCGGAGCGCCCGCTCGCCGCCCAGGAGCGCGTAGACGCCGTGGCCGCCGTCGAGCTGGCCGAGGGGCACCAGGTTGAGCGAGGTGAGGAGCATCCCCAGCCAGCCGGCGAAGGCCACCGGGTGGAGCAGGAGGTCCTTGCCCGGCGGGAGCGGGCCGACCGCCAGGCGCTGCACGCCCCAGGTGACCAGGCTGTCGCCGAGCTGCTGCACCAGGCCGGGGCCCGCGTCCGGGAAGGGGATCCCGCGCCACAGGTCCACGGTGGCGAGGAGCAGCGCCAGCGGCGAGCCGATCCCGGCGGCGGGCGCCGGCGGCGCGTCGATGAGGGTGGAGTGGGCCAGCCCCCACCAGAGCACCGGCAGCGCCACCAGGAAGCCGGCGAAGGGGCCGGCCAGGCCGATGTCGAGGGCCGCCACCCGCGACGGGATGGGGGAGCGGATGCGGATCACGGCGCCCAGCGTGCCGAAGCCGAAGGGGGCCGGGAGGAAGTAGGGCAGCGAGGCGTCCACGCGCCAGCGCCGCGCCAGCACGTAGTGGCCCATCTCGTGGGTGCCGAGGACCGCGAGGAGCGCCGCCGCGTAGGGCCAGCCGTGGCGCAGCACGGCCGCAGCCGTGACCTCCACCTCCACGGGCGCGGCCAGCTCGAAGCCGGCCAAGAGCGCGGTGGCGGTGGTGGCGAGGAGGAGGAGGGCGTTGAGCCAGGGGCCGGCCGGCCGCCGCCGGCCGGGCGCGGGCCAGGGCGGGGGCGGGGGCCAGGCCGGGGGCGCCGGCGCCGGATCCACGGCCTACGACCCGCCGGGACCGGCCAGCTCGGTGCGCGACAGCTCGCGCAGGCCGTCGCGGTCCACGGTGAGGAAGAAGAGGTCCTTCTCCACCACCCGCCTCGGCCCCACCGTCAGGTCGCCGGTGGCGCCCTTCAGCCCCTTCACCGCGGCCAGGCCGTCGCGCAGCGCGGCGCGGGTGGTGACCCGGCCCGGGGCGGCGTCCAGGGCCGCCTTCACCAGCTTCACCGCGTCGAAGGCCGAGGCCTCCAGGATGGTGGGCGTGGCGGCGTACTTCTGCTGGTAGGCCTCGGCGAACCGGCGGGTCTCGGGGCGGGCCGAGCCGGCGAAGAAGCCGTCCACGAAGACGGCGCAGCGCACGTGGCGGCCGGCGCCGCCCGGCGAGGTGTCGAAGAGCGTGGGGTCGGCGCCCCAGCCGTTCCCGCCGAGGAGCTGCACCGGCTTCAAGTCCTTGCGGCCGGTGGCCTTCTCCAGCTTCTTCAGCTCGCCGGGCTCGCAGGTGGCGGTGATGACGTCCTCCACCGCCAGCGCCGGGGCGATGAGCTTCACGTTGCGGGCGAAGTCGGCCACCAGCACGGCGTCGAAGTCGGCCACCGGCTCCAGCGAGTCGCGGAGCTTCTCCAGCGCCTTGCGGCGGCGGAAGGGGTCGGCCTCCTTCTGGGCGATCTCCTTGGAGGCCTCCACGAACTCGGTGCGCTCGTCGAGGTAGAGCTTGCCCACCATCGACTTCACCAGCGGCGTGAAGGTGGTGCGGTCCATGGGGTAGCTCTCGGCGGCGCGGATCTCGCCGCCGCGGGCCTCCACCTCGTCCCAGAAGGCGTTGGCGAGCTCGGTGCCGTAGGGGACGTTGGGGTACATCACGGCGAAGCGCTTCATGCCGCGCAGCCCCATGAAGACGTCGGCCAGCGCCCGGGCCTGGGCCCCGGCGGTGAGCATGTGCTGGAAGACGTTGGGCCCGGCGGCGGTGATCCCCTCCTGCTTGGAGAGGGAGACCAGCGGCACGCCCAGCTCCTCGGCGGTGGCGGCGGCCCGCTCGGCCTCGGCGTTGGCCACCGCGCCCACGATGGCGATGGCCCCCTCGTCGAGGGCCAGCTGCTCGATGGCGGTGGCGGCGCCGTCGGCCTCGCCGCGGGTGTCGCGGATGACCAGCCGCACCCCCGAGCCCTCGGGGAGCGCCAGCGCGACGCCCTGCAGGATCACCTCGCCCCAGCGCTTGAACTGGCCGGAGAGGGGCACGGCCACGCCGATGATGTTGGGCCGGACCTGGGTGAGGCGGGCGATGCGGTCGAGGGCCGCCTGCGCGTCGGGCGCCCAGGTCGAGTCGGGCCAGCGCGACAGCAGCTGCCGGGCCTGCTCCTCGGCGCGGGCCCAGTCGCGCAGGTGCAGGTGGAGCCGCACCAGCTTCATGGTGACGGTGGGCAGCACCGGCGACTCGGCGGGCAGCGCCTCGGCGAGGCGCGCCACCTCCAGGCCGGTGAGCCGCGCGTCCACCACGTCGGAGGCCTTCTGCAGCGCCGCCTCGCGGTCGGCGGCCGCCTCGGCCCGCAGCGCCGCCTCGCCCCACCAGCGCGCCGCCTCGGGCCAGGCGCGGGCCGCCTCGGCCGCCTCGGCGGCGGCGCGGGCGGCGGGCGGCTTCTGCGAGAGCGGCAGGCGGGCGTAGAGGGAGGAGATGGTGGAGAGGCCGTCGCGGGCGCGCCCCTGGGCCACGTCGCAGAGCGCCAGCTCGTACTTGGCGGTGGTGGCGTCGGGGTAGAGCGGGAAGTCCACCAGCAGCCGGCCGAGGGCCTGGGAGGCGCGGGCCACCTCGCCGGCGGCCCACCAGCCGCGGGCGGCCTCGTGGAGCGCGCTGGCGGCCAGCGGCACGCCGGGGTAGCGGGCGGCGAAGGCCTCCAGGCGCGCCGCGCGGTCGGCGGGCGCCATGAAGGCCACGTCCTTGCGGAGCGCCAGCAGCTCCTGCCGGACCAGGTCGTCGGCCTGCGCCGGGGCCACCTCCTGCCCGTGCACCACCACCCTGGCGGGCGCGGCGCAGCCGGTCATGGCGGCCGGCGAGAGGAGGCAGAGGAGGACGGCCAGCGCGGCCGGGCCGACGGGGGTGGCGGTGGGGGGCATCGAGCCTCCGGTTCTACCGCTTCTTCTTCGGCTCACGCCACAGGTCGGCCGCCTTCTCCCAGAAGGAGCGGGCCTGCGGGTTGGTCTCCTCGCCGGAGAGCTCGGCGAACCGCTCCAGCAGCTCGCGCTGCTCGCGGGAGAGCTTGGTGGGCGTCTCCACCAGCACCACCACGTGCTGGTCGCCGCGCCCCGAGCCCTGCAGCACCGGCACGCCCTTGCCCTTCAGCCGGAAGGTGGAGCCGGCCTGGGTGCCGGCCGGGATCTTGTGCTTCACCGGGCCGTCCAGGGTGGGCACGTCGATGGTGCCGCCCAGCGCCGCCTGGGTGAAGGAGATGGGCACCTCGCAGAGGATCTCGGTCCCCTCCCGCCGGAAGAGCGGGTGCTCCTTCACCTGGATGACCACGTAGAGGTCGCCGGCCTGGCCGCCCGGCACCGGGGCCGGCTCGCCCTCGCCGGCGGAGCGGACGCGCGTGCCGGTGTCCACGCCGGGCGGGATCTTCACCTCCACCTTGACGGTCTCGCGGGTGGAGCCGGCGCCGCCGCAGGCGGTGCACTTGTCCACGATGACCTGGCCGGCCCCCTGGCAGTGGTGGCAGGTGCGGGCGATGGAGAAGAAGCCCTGGGTGAGCCGCAGCTCGCCGGTGCCGTGGCAGGTGGGGCAGGTGCGCGGGCCGGTGCCCGGCTTGGCCCCCGAGCCCTTGCAGGGCTCGCAGCGCTTCGGCTTGGGGATCTCCAGCACCTTGGCGACGCCGAAGGCCGCCTCCTCCAGGGTCAGCTCCAGGTGGTAGCGGAAGTCGTTGCCGCGGGCGCGCTGGCGCTGCCGGCTGGCGCGCCCGGCCGCGGCGCCGCCGAACATCTCGCCGAAGATCTCGCCGAAGATGTCGTTGATGTTGGCGCCGGCCTGGCCGAAGCCGAAGGGATCGTCGCCGCCGCCCCCGGCGCCGCCGGCGTGGCCGAAGCGGTCGTAGCGGGCGCGCTTCTCGGGCTCGGAGAGCACCGCGTAGGCCTCGGTGATCTCCTTGAACTTCTCCTCGGCCGCCTTGTCGCCCTGGTTCTTGTCCGGGTGGTACTGGTGGGCCAGCTTGCGGTAGGCGCTCTTCAGCGCCCCCTCGTCCGCGTCGCGGGCGACGCCGAGGACCTCGTAGTAGTCGCGCTTTTCCAAGGAGAAACGGGCCTCTCGCGCTCGGGCCGGGACTGGCCGGGCGCAATGTAACGCTTACGGGGCGGCTGGCAAGCCGGCGAGCCTAGTTCCCGCCGCCCTGCTGGGCGTAGATGGCGTCGGCGATGCGGTAGGCGCTGCCCTCGAGGCGGGTCAGCGCCTCCTTGATGGCGGGCGGGTCGCCGGCCTGCAGGATGGCCTTCAGGGCCTCCAGGTCGGCCCGGATCTCGTCGAGGTCGTCCTGCTTGAGGACGCTGGCGTACTCCTCGAGGCTCTTCTCGGTGGTGTAGATGAGCCCCTCGGCGTTGTTGCGCAGGTCGGCCAGCTCCTTCTTCTTCTTGTCGTCGTGCTTGTTCGACTCGGCGTCGCGCACCATCCGCTGGATCTCCTCCTCTGAGAGGCCGGAGGAGGCGGTGATGCGGATGTTCTGCACCTTGCCGGTGCCGAGGTCCTTGGCCGACACGTGCACGATGCCGTTGGCGTCGATGTCGAAGGTGACCTCGATCTGCGGCACGCCGCGCGGCGCCGGCGGGATGCCCACCAGCTCGAAGCGGGCCAGCGTCTTGTTGTCGCCGGCCATCTCGCGCTCGCCCTGGAGCACGTGCACCGACACCAGGGGCTGGTTGTCGACGGCGGTGGAGAAGACCTGCGACTTCTTGCAGGGCACCGTGGTGTTCTTCTCGATGATCTTGGTGAAGACGCCGCCGGCGGTCTCGACGCCCAGCGAGAGCGGGGTGACGTCGAGCAGCAGGACGTCCTTCACCTCGCCCTTCATGACGCCGCCCTGGATGGCGGCGCCCACCGCCACCACCTCGTCCGGGTTGACGCCCTTGTGCGGCTCCTTGCCGAAGAAGCGCTTCACCACCTCCTGGACCTTGGGCATGCGGGTCATGCCGCCCACCAGGATCACGGTGTCGAGCTGCTGGGCGGTCACGCCGGCGTCGCGCAGCGCCACCTTGCAGGGCTCGATGGTCTTCTCGACGAGGTCGCCGACCAGGTCCTCCAGCGTGGCCCGGTCGATGGTCTCGGCCAGGTGCTTGGGGCCGGTCGAGTCGGCGGTGATGAAGGGGAGGTTGACCTCGGTCTCGCCGGCGCTGGAGAGCTCGTGCTTGGCCCGCTCGGCGGCCTCCTTGAGCCGCTGCAGCGCCATGCGGTCCTTCTTGAGGTCGATCCCGTTCGCCTCCTTGAAGCGCCTGGCCAGCCAGTCGATGACCCGCTGGTCGAAGTCCTCGCCGCCCAGGAAGGTGTCGCCGTTGGTGGCCTTCACCTCGAAGACGCCCTGGTTCAGCTCCAGGATCGTGATGTCGAAGGTGCCGCCGCCCAGGTCGTAGACCGCCACCTTCTCCGACTTGCCGGCCTTCTGCTTGTCGATGCCGTAGGCCAGCGCGGCGGCGGTGGGCTCGTTGATGATGCGCAGGACGTTGAGGCCGGCGATGCGGCCGCCGTCCTTGGTGGCCTGGCGCTGGGCGTCGTTGAAGTAGGCCGGGCAGGTGACGATGGCCTCGGTGACCGGCTCGCCGAGGTAGTCCTCGGCGGTCTGCTTCATCTTGCCGAGCACCATGGCCGAGACCTCGGCCGGGCTGTACTTCTTCCCCTCCACCTGCACCCAGGCGTCGCCGTTGTCGGCCGGGACGATGCGGTAGGCCACCAGCCCCACCGAGCGCTTCACCTCGGGGTCCTCGAACTTGCGGCCGATGAGCCGCTTCACCACGTAAACCGTGGACTCGGGGTTGGTGATGGCCTGGCGCTTGGCGATCTGGCCCACCAGCCGCTCGCCGCCGTCGGTGAAGGCCACCATCGACGGCGTGGTGCGCGACCCCTCGCTGTTGGGGATGACCACCGCCTCCCCGCCCTCCATGACGGAGACGCAGGAGTTGGTGGTGCCGAGATCGATGCCGATGACCTTGCCCATGGAGTCCCCCGGTGGCCGCCTAGGCGGCGCCACCGCTCCCCGGCGAGCCCTGCGGCAGCGCCACCGCCACGCCCACCATGGCCGGCCGGACCAGCCGCTCGTTCAGCGTGAAGCCGCGCGCGTGCTCCAGCACCACCGTGCCCGGCGCCGCGTCGGCGGTGGGCACCTGCATGAGGGCCTCGTGGCGGGCCGGGTCGAAGGGCTGGCCCAGGGCGCTGAAGCCCTTCACGCCGTGGCGCGCCAGGGCCTGCTCGAAGGAGGCGCGCACCAGCTTGACGCCGTCCACCAGCGTGTCGCCGGGCTGGGCGGCGGCCAGGGCGCGGTCCAGGTTGTCCAGCACCGGCAGGAGGTCCTTCACCAGCTTCTCCACGCCGAACTTCTGGACCTCCTCGCGCTCCTTCACCGCCCGCTTCTTGTAGTTCTCCAGGTCCGCCACCGCCCGCACCCAGCGGTCGTGGAGGTCCTCGATCTTCTTCTGGCTCTCCCGGCCCAGCTGCTGCGAGAGCTCGAGCTGGGCCTTGAGGCCGGCCACCTCGGGCGGGTCGGCCACCGCGCCGGCGGCCGGCTCGACCTCGATCTCGGTCCCCTCGCCGGCGTCGGCGCCGGCGGCCTCGGTCCCCTCGCGGCGCGCGGCGCGCTCCACCGATCGCAGGGCGTCGGCCACCGCGTCGGCCGGGATGTCGGCCTCGAACTTCCCCTTTTCCTGGCTGTCGCCCATGGCTCGTTTCTGCTGGTCGGCGTGGGGCCCCGGTCACGGGAGCAGGTTCCCGGATCCAGGGGCGGATTCGGATTCTGTCACAGGCCCCGAGGACGCGACAAGGGCGTCCGCCGGGGTGTGCCGACGGGCGCGGCGTCGCACCTCGTCAACCCTCGGTGCGCTGGGCCAGCGCCCGGGACAGCTCCCGGGCCGTGAGGTCCACCAGCGGGATGACGCGGGCGTAGTTCATGCGGGTGGGCCCGACCACCGCCAGCGTCCCCAGCACCTTGCCGCCGCGACCGTAGGGGGCCGCCACCACCGAGACGTCGGGCACGGTGGCGAACTCGCTCTCGGCGCCGATGAAGATCTGCACCTCGGCGGCCAGCAGCACCCGGTCCAGCACCCGCAGGATGCGGTCCTTCTCGGCGAAGGCCTTGAGGAGGGCCCGGGCCTTCTGCACGTCGGCGAACTCCGGGGCGTCGAGGAAGCTCTCCTCGCCGTCCACCACCACCCGCTCCCGCGCCCCGTCCCCCGCCGCTGGCGCCAGCGCCTGCTCGGCGAGCTGCAGGGCCTTCTGCATCAGGCCGTGGAGCGCGGTGTGGTCGGCGCGCATGTCCTCGAGGATGCGGTCGCGCAGGGCCGGGAGCCCGGCCGCGGCGGCGCCGGCCTGCTGGATCCGCCCGGTGAGGTAGGCGGCGGCCCGCTCCAGCTCGGCCGGCTCCATGGGCTGCTCCAGCTGCACCAGCTTGTTGGTGACGATGCCGGCCTCGGAGACGAAGACCGCCAGCACCCGGTTCTCGCGCAGCCGCACGAACTCCAGCTGGCGCACCGGGTCCACCGTGGGCTGGGGCGTGGTCACCACGCCGGCGTGGTGCGAGAGCGAGTGGAGCAGGTCGGCGGCGCCGCCGAGGAGGCGCGAGACGTCGGGCGCCTCGGCGGCGAAGGCCGCGATGCGGTCGCGGTCCGCCGGGGTGGGCGGCCGCACCTTGAGCAGCGTGTCCACGTAGAGCCGGTAGCCGCGGGCGGTTGGGATGCGCCCCGAGGAGGCGTGGGGCTTCTCCAGGAAGCCCAGGGCCTCCAGGTCGCTCATGACGCCGCGGATGGTGGCGGCCGAGGCGGTCAGGTCGTGGCGCGAGAGCAGCGGGCCGGAGGCCACCGGCTCGCCGGTGTGGATGTAGTCCTGCACCAGGGCCCGGAGGACCTCGCGCTCGCGCCTGTCCAGCTCGCCGCCCGGGCCTGGCATGGGAGGGATCCTAGCGGTCGGCGAGGTGGCGCGCCGCGGCGGCGGCCAGGGCGGGGAAGCGCCCCGCGGCCACCTCGCGCCAGGCCGCCTCGGCCCGGGCCCGGTCCCCCGCCTGGGCGAGGAGCAGGGCGTCGAGGTGGCGCCGCGCCTCGGGCACGGCGAAGGCCAGCGCGGCGCGGGCCGCGCCGTCGTCGAGGCGCAGGGCCTCGCGGAGCGCGGCGCGGGTGGCCTGGCGGTCGCCGCGGGCATCGGCGAGGAGCGCCAGGGCGAAGAGCGGCTCGGCCCGGGCGGCGTCGAGGCCGCGGGCGCTCTCGAGGTAGGCCTGGGCCGCCTCGGCGTGCCCCTCGGCGGCGCAGAGCTCGCCGAGGTTCACCAGCGCCGCCTGCTGCTCGCGCGGGCCGCCGCGCGCCACCACCTCGTCGAGCAGGGGGCGGGCGGCGTCGAGGTGGCCCTCGAGGTAGTAGGCGACGGCGAGGTCGTTGAGGGCCGCCAGCCGATCGGGGTCGGCGGAGAGCTCGGCCTCGAAGGCGGCGCGGGCGCCGGCCAGATCGCCGGCCTTGAGGAGGGCCGAGCCGGGGCCGGCCGGCGAGGCCAGCGCCGCCGCCGCCGGCGTGGCGTCCTCCCGCGGGAGCAGGCGCGCCTCGTCCGCGCCGCCGCAGGCGGCAAGGGCCGCGAGGGCCAGCGGGGCGAAGTTCGCGAGTCGGTTCGGGCGGTTGCGCACGGGCGGTCCCAGGGTCGTCCAGGGGCTGCCGGGAGTGTAGCCACGGGGGCCGGGACGATCAAGGAAGGGCCGCCGGGCGGCCCGGGTGCGGTCCGACACGCACCCTCGGTCCGTCCCGGGCCCCGCCGGACCCTCCTCGCTTCACGCTCCGTCCATGTGGAACTCCAACGATTTCACCATTTGTACGTGACTCGCGCCGCGCCGTACCATCACCACGGGACGCCGGGCGCCGCCTCGATATCGGACCGCGAGTGGGGCGATGTGCGCACGGACGAATTCACGGTCGGCGCATTTCCTTTTCGCGAAAGCGCGTGCCTATACTTCGGTCCATTCCCTCGCAGCACCGCGGCGCACAGTGAACGACGATCTCCAGATCTCCGCCCTGGTGGAGCGCCTCGGCGTGGGCACGCAGCTCACGCGCGGCGTGCTGGTGGTGGACGACGAGCCGCTCAACCTGCGGGTCCTCCAGGACCTGCTGGAGGACCACTGGACCGTCCACCAGGCCGCCTCCGGCGAGGAGGCGCTGGCCCTGGCGGCCACCACGCCGCTCGACGTGGTGGTCACCGACCAGCGCATGCCCGGCATGAAGGGCGTGGACCTGCTGGCCGAGCTGCGGGTGCGCCGGCCCGACCTGGCCGGCATCGTCATCACCGGCTTCGCCGACATGCAGTCCCTGGAGTCGGCCATCAACCGCGCCGGCGCCTTCCGCTTCCTGCGCAAGCCCTGGGACGCCGCCGACGTGCTCTCGGCGGTGGAGCAGGCGGCGGCCTTCGTGGGCCGCGGGCGCACCATCCGCGCCCTGGTGGAGCAGCTGGCGGCGCAGGGCTCCGCGCTGGAGGCCTCGCTGGCCTCGCTGCGGGAGCAGCAGGCCATGCTCCTCCACATGGAGCGGGTGGGGACCATCGGGCGCCTCGCCAGCGGCGTGGCCCACGACCTGCGCAACGTCATGGCCGGCCTGCGCTCGGCCGAGGACGAGATGCGCCAGCTCGACGTGGCGCCCGGCCTGCGCGACTTCCTGGGCCTGGGGCTCTCCCACGCCGAGAACCTGATGCGCTCCCTGCAGACGCTGCGCGACTACTCGCGGACCGGCTCGCTGGAGCTGACCCGCGCGCCGCTGGCGGTGGGCAAGGTGGTGGAGAACGCGGTGGCCATCGCCCGCATGGACCCCCTCTTCCGCCAGCGCGCCGTGGAGCGCCGGGTGGACGAGGGGCTGCCCGAGCTGATGGGCGACGCGCAGAAGCTGACGCAGGTGCTGGTGAACCTGGTGCGCAACGCGCTGCAGGCCTCGCCGCCCCGCGCCACCGTCCGCATCGAGGCCGCGTCCCGCGGCGCCGAGCTGCTGGTGGCGGTGGAGGACGAGGGCGCCGGGGTGGCCGCCGAGGTGCGCGAGCGGCTCTTCCAGCCCTTCGTCTCGGGCAAGGGCGACCAGGGGCTCGGCATGGGGCTCTACATGGCCCGCCTGATCGTGGAGCGCCACGGCGGCCGCATCTCGGCCGGCGCGGGAGCGAGGGGCGGGGCGCGGTTCGAGGTCTCGCTGCCGGCGGGGGGGACCGCCGGCCCGGCGTAGCACGGGGAGGACCGACACATGGAGCTGAAGGAGCGGCTGGACGTGGGCGGCGGGGCCGGGACGAGCCTGGGGGGCTTCGATCCGGCCCTGCTGGTGCCGCCCGAGGACCGGGCCCAGGCCGAGGCCGGCGCCCCGGCGCCGACGGCGGCCACGCCGCGGACCGAGGTGGTGACCGCCGAGACCATCCGCCGGTACGAGGAGCTGGACGGCGCCGACGGCCGCAGCGTCTTCTTCCGCCCGCAGCGGTACACCGCCGAGGACCTGGCGCCGCTCCGCGGCGTGGTGACCCTGGACCTCGGCGGGGAGCGGCGCGCCTTCGACGTGCTGGACGTCTCGGCCAGCGGCGTGGCGGTGGCCTGGCCGGCCGGCCTGGAGCTGCCGCGCCGCCAGCGGCTCCCGGCGGTGATCCGCTTCGACGCCCACGAGTGCTTCCGCGGCGAGGCCCGGGTGGGCTCGGTGCGCGAGCGCGACGGCCTCACGCTCATGGGGCTCTCCTTCGAGGACTTCGTCCTCGACGTGGAGGAGCTGCTCGAGCTGCGCGGCGTGCGCGCCTGGTCGGCCCAGGGCGGCCTCGCCAAGGTGGAGCGCCCCTGGACGCTGGAGGGGGGCGAGCGCTTCAAGGCCCTCACCTCGGAGCTGCGCCTCTTCTTCGAGGACGCCCGCGCCCACCTCGACGGGCTGGAGAAGGAGCTGCCCTGGCGCGTGCTCCACGGCGACGACCACCCGGCGCGGGAGGCGCTGGAGTCCACCCTGCGCACCGAGTTCGCCGCGCCGGTCAACCGGCTGGGCGAGGAGATCGACCGGGCGGTGCGCGAGCTGCCGGGGGGCCACGCCAACGAGGCGGCCCGCGCCTGGTCGAAGCGCCAGTGCCACGAGTTCTTCATGGCCTCCCCCGGCGGCTGGCGCTGCTGGAAGAAGCCCTTCGGCTACCCGGGCGACTACGAGGTGATGAACTTCCTCTACTCGAAGAACTTCGAGGGCACCTCGCTCTTCTCCCGCGCCATCACCCTCTCCATCTGCAACGTGGTGACCGGCTTCGCGGTGCGCTACCGCAAGGACCTGGTGAAGCGGGAGCTGAAGGCGCTGCTGGCCCGCCGGGTGGGCACCACCGCGCCTGTGCGGATCCTCTCCATCGCCGCCGGCCCGGCCCAGGAGCTGTGGGAGCTGCTCAACGAGGTCGACGACCTGCCGGTGCCGGTGGAGGTGGTGCTCTTCGAGCAGGACAAGAACGCGCTGGCCCAGGCCTGGCGCCGGCTCCACACCACCGTGGAGGCGCGCTTCCCGCGCGAGGTGAAGCTCACCTTCCTCCACGACTCCATCAAGCGGCTGCTGCGCGACCGCGACCTCTTCACGCCCTTCGGCCGCTTCGACCTCGTCTACTCCTGCGGCCTCTACGACTACCTGCCCCAGGCCACCGCGGTGGTGCTGACCCGCCGCCTGGCGGCCTCCACCAGGCCCGGCGGCCAGCTGCTGGTGGCCAACATGGTGGACAACTCGGCCCGCTGGCTGCTGGAGCACCAGCTCGACTGGCAGCTCCTCTTCCGCACCCACGAGCAGCTCCTCGAGGTGGCCCGCCGCGCGGTGCCCACCGCCGCGGTGCGCCTGCTGGAGGAGGAGAGCCGGGTCAACCCGTTCTTCGAGCTGGTCCCGGCCTGACATGGCGGCCCTCGCCGACGGCCTCGACGAGGGCTGGCGCCGCTGGCGCTTCGAGCGCAACCGCCGTGGCCTCAAGGTCGGCCTGCTCATCATGGCCACCCTCTACCCGGCCTTCGGCCTGGTGGACTGGCTGGTGGCCTCCCCGCCCCTGCTCTACGAGCTGTGGGCCACCCGGGCGGTGGTGGCGGCGGCCACGGTGGCGGTCTGGGCCTCGCTGCGCACCGCCTTCTACGCCCGCCACGGCGACGCCATCGCCTCGGCCTACGTGGTGCTGGGCGCCGCCGGCGTCTGCGTGATGATGCCGCTGCTGGGCGGCCTGGCCTCGCCCTACTACGCCGGCGTCAACCTGATGATGCTGGCGGCCGGGCTGCTGTTCGTCTGGCCCCCCGAGCTCATCGTCGTCACCTACACCGGCATCGTGGCGGCCTACCTGGCCATCAACCTGGCCGCCGGCGCCACCGGCCCGCTCCCCACCGCCCTCTCCAACCTGGCCTTCCTGCTCACCACCGCCATCGTCTCGGCCGCCGGGCAGCTGCTGCTCTTCCGCACCCACCACGACCAGCACGCCCAGCGCATCCGCCTGGAGCAGGCCACCGCCAAGCTGGAGGCGGCCCACCAGGAGCTGAAGCAGCTCGACGAGTTCAAGTCCCGCTTCTTCGCCAACATGACGCACGAGCTGCGCACGCCGCTGGCGCTGGTGCTGACGCCCCTCGAGCTGCTCATGCAGGGCGAGATGGGCGAGTTCACCGAGGTGCAGCGGAGCTCGTTCCTCACCATGTACCGGAGCGCCCTCAAGCTCCTCAAGCTCATCAACGACCTCCTCGACCTGTCGCGCCTGGAGGAGAGCCGGCTGCGCCTCGACGTGGCCGAGCACGACCTGGCGGCCTACCTGACCGGCCTCACCGAGGAGACCCAGGTGCTGGCGCGGCGCAAGGGCATCGCCCTGGCCTTCGAGGCGCCCGTCGGCCGGGTGCCGGTGACCTGCGACCTGGAGCGGCTGGAGCGGGTCTTCGTCAACCTGCTCTCCAACGCCATCAAGTTCACCCCGCCCGGCGGCCACGTGGCGCTCCGCCTGGCCGACCGCGGCGACGCGGTGGAGGTGGTGGTCGAGGACGACGGCCCGGGCTTCCCGCCCGAGGCGTCCGAGAAGCTCTTCGAGCGCTTCTACCAGGTGGACTCGGCCGGCACCCGGCAGCACGGCGGCGCCGGCATCGGCCTGGCGCTGGCCCGCGAGATCGTCCAGCTCCACGGCGGCACCATCGACGCCTGGAGCGACGGCGGCCACGGCGCGCGGCTGCGGGTGCTGCTCAGGAAGGGGCACGACCACCTGCGCCCCGAGGCGCTGGTGACCGCCCGGGCCGCCGCCGCCGAGGGCGACGCCGAGGCCGAGCCGCACCAGGACTGGGCGGTGCAGCTGGCGGCGCGCCGCGACTTCCGGCTCCTCGACATCGAGGAGGCCGCCGAGCGGCGGGTGGTGGAGCGCGACGTGGACGAGGTGCGCCGCCCCTTCTCGGTGGTGGTGGTGGAGGACAACGCCCAGATCCTCCAGCTCATCCACATGACGCTGCGCCGCGACTTCCGCGTGCTGGTGGCCCAGGACGGCTGGAAGGGGCTGGAGCTGGTCAGGCGCGAGCGGCCCAACCTGGTGGTCACCGACCTGATGATGCCGGGCCTGGACGGCCTGGGGCTGGTGAAGCACCTGCGCGACGACAAGGGCACCCACCACGTGCCCATCATCATGCTGACGGCGCGCGGCGACCTGGAGGACCGGCTCCGCGGCCTCGAGCAGGGGGCCAACGTCTACCTCACCAAGCCCTTCGCCCCGCGCGAGCTGCTCACCTGCGCCCGCCAGCTGGTGCAGGGCAAGGAGGAGACCGCCGACCTGGTGCTGACCCAGCGCATGGAGTCGCTGGAGATCGTGGCGGCCGGCCTGGCCCACGAGATCAACAACCCGCTCAACTACGTGAAGAACGCCCTGTCGCGGGTGGCGCTCGACAGCGAGCGGGCCCTGGGGCTGGCGGCCGAGGCCGGCGAGCGGCCCCTCGCCGAGGCCGACCGCGAGGTGGTGACCCGCCTCTCGGCGCGGGTCAAGGAGCTGCTGCGGGTGGCCGACTCCGGCCTCAAGCGCATCTCCGGCACGGTGGAGCTGATGGGGCGCTACGGCCGCGCCGGCTACCAGCGCCAGCTGGTGCCCCACGACGCCTGGGAGGCGGTGCGCACCGTGGTGGGCGTGGTGCTGCCGGCCACCGGCCGCAACGTGCGCGTCGAGACCTCGCTCACCGGCGACGGCGTGGTGGAGTGCGTCCCCGAGGAGTTCAACCAGGTGATCTCCAACCTGGTGCAGAACGCCATCGAGGCGGTGGCCGACGGCATCGGCGTGGTGCGGGTGACCGGCAGCAGCGACGAGGCGCTCCTCCGCCTCACGGTGCGCGACAACGGCCCGGGCATCGAGCCCGAGGCCATGGGCCGGCTCTTCACGCCCTTCTTCACCACCAAGGGGCCGGGGCGCGGCACCGGGCTCGGGCTCACCATCTCCCGCCGGGTGGTGGAGAGCCTCAAGGGGACGCTCAAGGTGCAGAGCACCCCGGGGCAGGGCGCCACCTTCCTGGTGGAGCTGCCGCTGCGCCAGGGGCGCACCGCCGGGCCCCTGCTGACGCCGGTTCCCTTCCCCCGGACGCTGCCCTAGCGGCGCCCCGCCTCCGCGGGCCAGGCCGTCGCCGCCGTGTTATGTACCGCCCCGCCGCGGCGCCCGACCTGCCATGTCGCTCCCCTCCGCCCCCTCCGAGCCCGCCCCGTCCGACGCCCGCGCCCGCCTGCGGCGCGCCCTGGAGAAGTTCCGCCGCGCCGACGTGACCGGCCTGCCCGGGGCCGCCCGCGGCCGCCTGGTCCAGGACCTCCTCGCCCCCGGCGCCGCCCGCGCCCGCTGCGTCCTCGCGGTGGCCGACGACGAGGAGGACGCCGACCTCCTGGCCCGCGACCTGGCCTTCTTCCTCGGCGAGGCGGCGGTGCTCCGCGTGCCGGCCGACGCGGTCCTCCCCTATGACGACCTCTCCCCCGACCGCGGCGTGGAGATGGAGCGGCTCTCGGCCCTGGCCCGGCTCCACGTGGCCGGCGACGCGGTGCGCGCGGTGGTGGTCTCGGCGCGCGGCCTGGCGCGGCGGGTGGTGCCGCGGCGGGTCTTCGAGGCCGGCAGCGACCTCCTCGGCGCCGGCGTGGTGATCGACCGCGAGGTGCTGGCGGCGCGCCTGGTCGGCCTCGGGTACACCCGCTCGCCGCTGGTGGAGGACCCGGGCCAGTTCGCCATCCGCGGCGGCGTCCTCGACCTGTGGAGCCCGGCCGAGGCGAAGCCGGCCCGCCTGGAGTTCTTCGGCGACGAGGTCGAGTCCTGCCGCCCCTTCGACGCGACCTCGCAGCGCTCCGAGGAGGGCGCGGTGGAGGTGCTGGTCTGCCCGGCCCGCGAGGCGCTCTTCACCGACGAGGGGAAGGCGGCGGCCAAAGGGGCGGTGCGGGCGCTGGCCGAGGAGGTGGCCCGGCCCACCACCCGGGTGCGCGAGGTCCTCGACCAGATCGACGGCGGCCAGCCCTTCTTCGGCATGGAGGCGCTCCTCCCCGGCTTCCACCCGGGCGGCCTGGGCACGCTCCTCGACTTCCTCCCGCCCGGCGCCACCGCCTTCGTGGACGACGCGGTGGAGGTGGAGGAGGCGCTGGACGAGCTGGACGCCGCCCTGGCCACCGAGCACGCCGCGGCGCTGAAGCGCGACGAGCTCTGCCTGCCGCCGCCGGCCCACTTCCTCCCCGCCGCCGAGGCCCGCGCCGCGCTGGAGCGGCTGCCGCTGGTGCGCCGCCACAAGGTCTTCCTCGGCGTCGAGGAGCCGGTGCGCTTCTCCCTCTCCGAGACCCACGGCCTGCGCGGCGAGATCGAGAGCGCCCACGGCGACGAGGGGGCCCTGGCGCCGCTGACCCGGCGCCTGGAGGACTGGCGCAAGCGCGGCCTCACCGCCGTCATCGCCTGCGGCACGCCCTCGGCCGCCGACCGCCTTAAGCGCCTGCTGGAGGACCGGCGCCAGGTGGCGCGCAGCCACCCCGGCCCCCTCGGCGACCACGCCGCCCTCTACGACCCGGCGGTCCACGCCCACCTGGTCCCCGGCGAGCTCTCCGGCGGCTTCCTCGACGGCGAGGCCCGGCTGGCCCTCCTCTCCGACGAGGAGATCCTGGGGCCCCGCGTCCGCAAGAAGGCCCGCGCCACCCGCGAGGAGCACGTCTTCGCGGCCTCCTTCCGCGAGCTCAACGAGGGCGACCTGGTCGTCCACGTCGAGCACGGCATCGCGAAGTACCACGGCCTCACCAAGATGCAGATCCGGGGGGTCGAGGGCGACTTCCTGGTGCTGGCCTTCGAGGGGGCCGACCGGCTCTACCTGCCGGTGGGGAAGCTGCGCCAGGTGCAGAAGTTCACCGGCGCCTCGCCCGACACGGTCCGGCTCGACAAGCTGGGCGGGCAGTCCTTCGCCCTGCGCAAGGCGCGGGTCAAGGAGCAGCTCCTCAAGATGGCGGCGGAGCTCCTCGACGTCTACGCCGCGCGGGCCGCCCACCCGGGCCACGCCTACCCGGCGCCCGACGAGGCCTACCGCGAGTTCGAGGCCGAGTTCCCCTGGGACGAGACGCCGGACCAGCAGAAGGCCATCGACGACGTGCTGCGCGACCTGCGCAAGGCCTCCGGCGGGCGCGGGCCCATGGACCGCCTGGTCTGCGGCGACGTGGGCTACGGCAAGACCGAGGTGGCCATGCGGGCCGCCATGCTCACGGTCCTCGGCAAGAAGCAGGTGGCGGTGCTGGTGCCCACCACCATCCTGGCGGCCCAGCACGAGCGGAACTTCCGCGAGCGCTTCAAGGGCTACCCGGTGCGGGTGGAGGGCGTCTCGCGCATGAAGACGCCGGAGCACGTCCGCGCCGTGCTCAAGGACGCCGCCGCCGGCAAGGTGGACATCCTGATCGGCACCCACCGCCTCCTGGCGGCCGACGTCTCCTTCAAGGAGCTGGGCGTGGTGGTGGTGGACGAGGAGCAGCGCTTCGGCGTGGCCCACAAGGAGCGGCTCAAGAAGCTGCGCAAGCTGGTGGACGTGCTGACCCTCACCGCCACGCCCATCCCGCGCACGCTGCACATGAGCCTGGCCGGCGCCCGCGACCTCTCCATCATCGCCACGCCGCCCGAGGACCGGCGCGCCATCCGCACCTTCGTCATGAAGTTCGACCCGCAGGCCATCAAGGAGGCCATCGACACCGAGCTGAAGCGCGGCGGGCAGGTCTTCTTCGTGCACAACCGGGTCAAGTCGATCGGCTCGATGCGGAAGTTCCTGGAGGAGCTGATGCCCCACGTGCGCTTCGCGGTGGCGCACGGCCAGATGGGCGAGGGGCAGCTGGAGAAGGTGATGGCCGCCTTCGTGGACCGGCAGCACGACGTGCTCATCGCCTCGACCATCATCGAGAGCGGCCTCGACATCCCCAGCGCCAACACCATCATCGTCAACCGGGCGGACCACTTCGGCCTGGCGCAGCTCTACCAGATCCGCGGCCGCGTCGGCCGCAGCCGCGAGCGCGCCTACGCGTACCTGCTGGTCCCGGCGCGGCGCCCGGTCACCAAGGACGCCAAGAAGCGCCTCGAGGTGCTGCAGCGCTTCTCCGAGCTGGGTGCCGGCTTCCAGATCGCCTCCCACGACCTGGAGATCCGCGGCGCCGGCAACCTCCTCGGCAAGGACCAGTCCGGCCAGATCGAGGCGGTGGGCTTCGAGCTCTACTCCCAGCTCCTCGACGAGGCGGTGCGCGAGCTGAAGGGCGAGGCGCCGCGGGAGGACTTCGAGCCCGACGTGGCCCTGCCGGTGCCGGCCTTCATCCCGGATCCCTACATGCCGGACGTGCACCAGCGCCTCTACTTCTACAAGCGCTACGCCCAGGCCTCGACCGACGAGGAGCTGGAGGAGATCCGCGCCGGCGATCCCCCGGACGAGGTGGACTTCCTCGGCGACGTCATGAAGGTGAAGGTCCGGCTGCGGGCGCTGCGCATCCGCGCGCTGGAGGCCGGGCCGGGGCGCCTGGTGCTGACCCTCGGCGAGACCGCCGCCCTCGACCCCTTCAAGCTGGCGAAGCAGGTGCAGGCCTCCAACGGCGCCTGGCGCCTCACGCCGGACATGAAGCTGACCGCCCGCATCGGCGGCGGCCCGGCGCCGGCCCCGCAGAAGGCGCCCCCGTCGCGCGCCAAGGTGGTCCGCGGCCCCACCGGCAAGCCCCTCAAGGCCCCGCCGCCGCCCCCGCCCACCCTCCCCTCGTCGGCCGCCATGGAGGCCATGAGCGGGCGCGAGGTGCTGGCGGCGGCGCGATCGCTGCTCGGGGAGCTCACCAAGAGCGCGCGGCCGGAGTAGCGGCCACCCACTGTCCCGTGAATGCGGTGCGCCGCCGGCCGTCCAGGCTGGTGAAGGCACCCGCCCCGTCTGAGGCGTGCCCACCTGGCGCCGCCGGGTGTCGATCCAGATGAGGACCAACGGAGAGGAGCCGCCCATGCTGCCCCCCTGGATGATCGAGAAGCTGGAGCGGGATCGCCGGGAGCGCGAGGAGCAGGAGCGGCCGTCGCTTCGGATCGAGATCCAGCCGCCGGACGAGCGCCAGGCCCCCGAGGACGACGAGCGGCCCACCTCGCGCGTCGTCGAGATCCAGGTCTGGTAGCCGGCCCCGGCCTCAGCCCTTCGCCAGCAGCTCGACCAGCTGCTCCAGCGCCGCCCCCCACCCTTGGTGGAAGCCCATGTCCGCGTGGCGCTTCGCGGCCTCGGCGCTCGGGTGCATGCAGGTGACGGTGTAGCGGGTCCCCGCCCCCTCCGGCTCGAAGGTGATGACGGCGGTGAAGGTGAGGCCATGGGGGCCGGCGGCGTTGGGCCGATAGCCGGGCAGCAGCGCCACCGTCCAGACCAGCTTCCGGTCCGGCACCACCTCCAGCCAGCAGCCGGTGTTGTCCACCTCCGGGCCGTCGGGGCCGCGGAGCACGGTGCGGAAGATCCCGCCGGGCCGGAGGTCGATCTCGCAGTGGGCCGTCTCCCACGGCCTCGGCGTGAACCACCGCTTCACCAGCGCGGGGGTGGTCCAGGCGGCGAAGACCTTCGCCGGCGCCACCGGCAGGGTGCGCGTCAGGACGAGGTCGCGGGCGGGATCGGGGACGGGGGCGAGGGTCATGGCTTCTCTTCCTCCTTGGCCTCCTCCGACAGGAGGAGGGCGTCGAGCTGGTCGAGGCGGCGCTCCCAGAGCGCGCGCTGGCTCGTCATCCAGGCCTCGGCCGCCTGGAGGGGCCGCTGGGAGAGCTGGTAGGTTCGGATCCGGCCGCGCTTCCGCGAGCGCACCAGGCCGCAGGCCTCCAGCACCGCCAGGTGCTGGGTGAAGGAGGGCAGGGCCATCCGGAACGGCCGCGCCAGCTCGGTCACCGCGGCCGGCCCGGCGCCGAGCCGCTCCACCACGGCCCGGCGGGTCGGGTCGGCGAGCGCCTTGAAGACGCGATCGAGCTGGGCCGTTTGCTGAGGCATTTGCCTAAGTATGTGGACCGCCGCCGCGCGGCGCAACCCGGACGCCCCCGGGAGGCGCGGCCCGGCGCCGCGGACGGGGGTCCCGGCGGGGCGGCCGGACCCTTGATCCGCCCGTCATTTCATGGTCTTTTCCTCCGCCTCGGGCCAGCGCCGCGGGCCGGTTGCAGGGGGAAGAGCCGCCCCGCCCCGCGCGTTCGATCCGGACGACCTTCACGTCGCAACCAAGACCGCTTCCAAGGAGTCTCCCGCATGCTTCGCCGCATCGTC
>WBZM01001037.1_pt1 | contig 30869 bp, 28 predicted proteins | sample 5204271 | NCBI WGS metagenome assembly WBZM01 (sample SAMN12344346, study PRJNA552823) | activated sludge metagenome | biome: Activated sludge suspended growth; feature: Nitrification reactor; material: Wastewater; isolation source: activated sludge from nitrification reactor of wastewater... | reverse complement strand
CGGCGGGCCTGTTTTCGTTTCACTGCCCGTAGCTCAACTGGATAGAGCAGCTGCCTTCTAAGCAGCAGGTCGGGGGTTCGAGTCCCTCCGGGCAGGCCAAATTGACATCTCACACGATGCCGCACCATCGCAAAACCCGCATGTCTATTGGCATTGCGGGTTCTCTTTTGTCTCACGCCATGTCAGAATGCCCCACGACATACCAACAATTTGTTGGTACTTCTGCTGGTATCGTGATCTGCCAGCAAGCGAGGTACCAACAAACTGAGTACCAGCGAGGCGCACATGGCACTGACAGACACCTTCGTGAAGAACGCCAAGTACATCGGCAGACCAGCGGGCGACAAGCACTCGGACGGCGGCGGGCTGTTCCTGCTGGTCAAAAGCGGCGGCAAGTACTGGCGCATGGCCTACCGGTACGGCGGCAAGCAAAAAACCCTGGCCTTCGGCGCTTACCCGGCTGTCACGCTGGCGCAGGCACGCAAGAAGCGAGACGCGGCGAAGGAGCTGCTCGCCCAGGACATTGACCCTGGCGTCATCCGCCGTGCCGAGAAGGCCGCCACCAAGGCAGCAGCGGCAAACACCTTCGAGGCCATCGCCCGAGAGTTGCACGCCATCAAGGCGCCGAGCTGGAGCCCGCTTTACGCTGCCCGGTGGCTGGAGCGTATGGAGAAAGACCTGTTCCCCAGCATCGGCAGGATGCCCGTGGGCGATGTGACTGCACCCATTCTGCTGTCGGTGCTGCGCCGAGTGGAATCTCGTGGGGCGCATGAGACGGCGCATACCCTGCGCCAGACGGCGGGGCAGGTATTCCGTTATGCGGTGCAGACGGGCCGCGCTGACAGGAGCCCAGCCGCCGACTTGCACGGCGCATTGCAGCCCGTGGTGGTCAAGCACATGGCCGCGATTCTGGAGCCGGTGAAGGCGGGCGAGTTGCTGCGCGCCATCGACGGCTATTCAGGCCAGCCCATTACCCGCGCGGCGCTGCAACTTTCGGCGCTGCTGTTTCAACGCCCGGGCAACATCCGCAGCATGGAGTGGGCATGGATCGACTTGGACAAAGCCATGCTGACGATCCCCGCGCAGGCGATGAAACGAACCATCCAAGGCAAGATCAACGGCAGGCCGCATCTGGTGCCGCTGGCGCCCCAGGCTGTCGCCATCCTGCGCGAACTGGTGCCGCTGACCGGCCACGGACGATTCGTATTTCCGAGCCTGCGCACTCATGACCGACCGATGAGCGACAACACCGTGAACGCCGCCTTGCGCCGCATGGGCTTTTCTGGCGACGAGATGAGCGCGCACGGATTCAGGGCGATGGCGCGCACCATCATGGTCGAGCGGATGCCGGGCATTTCCGATGGTGTGCTGGAGGCGCAGTTGGCCCACGGCAAGAGCGGCCCGCTTGGCGCTGCGTACGACCGCGCGGACTACATGCAGCAGCGCGTCTCCATGATGTCGCGCTGGGCGGACTACCTTGACGAGCTGCGCCGAGGTGCCGAGGTCATCCCATTGCTTCACGCAGGATGAATACCCCCGGTTGTGCGTGCCTTACCAAGGCGCCTCTCCCGGCTTGAGCCAGCGAATGAGCACAGGGTTGCCAGCGTCATCTTGGGTGGCGGTGCGAGTGCCTGGTGGTTCCGCCGGGATAACCCTACGGGGTCTTGCTGGAATCGTTGTTGTGGGGATGGGGATGTGCGGCAGATACAGGCCATGCCCACATCGTTTGACGCGCCCCTGTTGAACCAGCACACGCAGCCTGTCGTCTATCGTCGTTCCCGTCACCCGGTTGGGCAGAGTGCGTGCATGCGCAGCCAACGTGCGCAGGGTGTCGTACAGCGACGCATAGCCGTGCAGAGTGGTGGCGTCGCGCAACAAGGCGTGGTTGCTAGCGCCGATCTCGAACACCTCTGAAGCCAATGTGCGCACCGTAACCACCTCCGGAAACCGGGCGGATCGCAGCTGCAGCGTACCGTCCAGCTCGGCCAGCGGCATTTCGAAGCCGCAGTCGGCCGCCGCCTTCTCGATGCGCACGCGCTCCAGTGGGTTCATGTCGATGCACTCACCAGTTTCAGGTAGCCCTGCCGGATCACCTTCGCAATCAGGGGGCGGCGCGCGAGCAGGAACGGCTCGTAATCCATCTCCCACCACTCCTCTGGCAACGCGTGAAGGGATCAGCAAGCCAGCCCCACCACTCATGCAGGCGTGAGGAAGGCAAGCACAGCGCGCAGGCCGGGGGCCGACCCACGGCCGGAGGCGTCAGCGATCGGCGCCCGACAGGGTCGAGACACTGTGACACGTGCGCGTGGCCCGGTGGCTCGATGCGCAGCACGAGAGCGCGGTCCGGCAAAGCCGGAGACGCACGATCACGGTGACTCACGGAAAGGGCGAGATTCTCCCCATTCTCATTGGAGAAGTCTGTGGATATCTCGTTTGAGATGGGCCAGAGACCGCGCCAAGGCTGTGTTTTGAGTGGAATGCTCACAAACCAAGCAGTTGCATGGTCAAGCGATCAGAACTTCTCCAGTTGGCCCGCCTTCTCCCGCGCCGCATCGCGCAGATGCAGGCGCATGAAGTCGGCCGCCGCCTCGCGCTGTCCAGTCAACAGCAGGTCGATCAGCGTCAGGTGTTCCTTGCAGCGCATGGCCGACGCGGCACGGTCCACGTCCTTCTTGTATTCCATCAGCCGGCGAAGGCGGTTCACCCGCTTGAGGCCATCGACGATGAAGACGTTGCCCGAGCTGCGGGCGATAACCTCGTGCAGCCGCGAGTTGGCATCAAACAGCTGCGCTGGCGACGCCCATTCGACAGCACCATCCACCAGCGTCTGCTGCTCATCACGGCAGCGTCGGAGACCGACTTCGTCGAGCTGGAAACCGGGCTCCAGGATGGCCGCCGGCTCCAGCAGGATGCGCAGACGGTAACCCTGGTTGTAAGCGTTGCTGGTGCTGAGCACAGGCAGGAACTGCCAGCCTTTGCCGGGCAGGCGCTCGATCCAGCCTTCGTTGATGATGCGCTGCAGGACCGCGGCCAGCGCGGCGCGCGTCAGGCCGTAGCGGCGCATGAGTTCGTTCTCGGTGATGCGCTCGGGCAGTTCGCCCGAGAGCCGGTCCTCGGCGATGCGCAGATAGTCCTGTTCTTCTCGGTCGTTGCGCACCTCGATGCCCGGTGCGGACAGCACCTGCAGATCGGGCGGTGTCAGCACCGCATAACCGCCTTCTTCGCGCGGCGCGATGGTGCCCTGCTCGGCCAGGCGCAGCAGCGCATCGCGGATGGGCGTGCGCGAGACCTTGAAGCGTTCGGCCAGCGAGCGCTCGGGCAGTGGCGTGCCTTTGCCCAGGCCCTCTTCGGCGATCCAGCGTTCGATGCGTTGAGCCAGCAGCTCGGACATTCCTCGGGTCATGAACGGATTATCCGGGCTGTGGTGCACCGCCGTGTCCCTCACACCTTCGTGGTCCAGTAGGTGCGCGCATTGCAGAACTCGCGCACACCCGCTGCAGCCAGCTCACGCCCGTAGCCCGACTTCTTGGTGCCGCCAAAGGGCACGCGCGCGTCGGACGCGGTCATGGCATTGACGAACACCGCACCGGTGGTGATGCGCTTGGCCACACCTACAGCCCGTTCTTTGGAAGCACTCCAGATGCTGACCGAAAGACCGAACGGCGTGGCGTTGGCCAGGCGCGCGGCCTCAGCGTCGTCGGCCGCCACGGCAATCGCGGCCACCGGCCCGAAGGTCTCTTGGTCGAACACGGCCATGCCGGGGCCAGTACCGTCCAGCACGGTAGGGGCGTAGAAGCTGCCTTCACCCGGCAGCGCGCTGCCGCCGGCCAGCAGGCGCGCCCCCGCCTTCACTGACTGGTCCACCTGGCGTTGAAGCGCCTCGCGCAGGTCGCTGCGTGCCAGCGGGCCCACCTGGGTCGCGGGGTCGGTCGGATCGCCCACCTTCAGCGCCTTCGTGCCCTGCACGAACAGCGCGGTGAAACGTTTGGCCACCGACTTCGCCACGATGAACCGCTTGGCGCAGACGCAGCTCTGGCCGCCGTTGTGGAAGCGCGCTTTCACAGCCATGGCCGCTGCGGCATCCACGTCGGCATCATCCAGCACGACGAAGGCATCCGAGCCGCCAAGCTCCAGCACCGACTTCTTGGACGCGCGGCCGGCTGCCGCACCCACCGCCGCACCGGCGCGGTTGGAGCCGGTCAGCGTGACCGCGGCGATGCGGTCGTCGGCGATCAGACGCTCGGTCACGGCGGGCACGTCGGGCTCGGCCACTACCAGGGTGGTCAGCAGGTGCGGCGGCAAACCAGCGTCCACCACCAGCTGCTGCAACGCCAGTGCACAGCCGGTGACGTTGGGCGAGTGTTTCAGGAGCACGCCGTTGCCTGCCACCAGCGAGGGGATGGCAAAGCGCATCACCTGCCAGACCGGGAAGTTCCAGGGCATCACGGCCAGCACCAGACCGATCGGTTCGTAGCTGACCCACGCCTCGACAGGCGGGTTCGCGCCGTCGATGGCCACGGGTTCGTCGCCCAGCAGGCGGACCGCGTGGTCGGCGTAGTACAGCGCGGTGACTGCGGATTTCTCCAGCTCACCGGCGGCTTCTGCCAGCGGCTTGCCCATCTCGGCGGTGATGAGTTGCGCGAAGGCGTCCTTCTGTGCACGCAGTTCGGCGGCCAGCCGGCGCACGGCCTGCACACGAGTGGCCAGCGGCTCGCGGCCCCAGGCCAGCGCCGCAGCGTGGCCCTGCGCGACGGCCTGCTCGATCTGCTCGGCGCTGAAGGCCGGGTAGGTCTGCAGTGGCGCGCCGGTGGCGGGGTTGATGGTGGTGATGGTGGCGGTCATGCGGGCATCCTTCAGAGTGCGCGCACCACTTCGGCACCGAAGGCCTTGCAGCCCAACGTGCCGCCGAGGTCGGCGGTGCGGGTGGCCGGGTTCTCCAGCACGTTGTCCACCGCACGCTCAATGGCGGTAGCAGCGCTGGTGAACGACGCTTTGCCATGGCGCTCGCCCAGCCACTGCAGCAGCATGGCCACCGACAGGATCATGGACACCGGGTTGGCCTTGTCCAGGCCCTGGATGTCAGGGGCCGAGCCGTGTTGTGCCTGGGCGCAGCACAGGCTGTCGCCGGCCATCATGGAACCGGCCAGGCCCAGGCTGCCCGAGAGTTCGGACGCCAGGTCGGACAGGATGTCGCCGTAGAAGTTCTCGGCCACCAGCACATCGAAGCGCTCGGGGTTCTTCACCAGCCAGGCGGTGGACGCATCGACCAGCAGGTCGTTGAGTTCGACCTCGGGGAAGTCCTTCGCCACCTTGTTCACACATTCGAGGAAGAGCCCGTCGCTCATGTGGAAGCTGTTGGCCTTGTGGATGGCGGTGACCTTCTTGCGGCGCTTCATCGCCAGCTCGAACGCGCGGCGCGCGATGCGCTCGCTGGCGTGGCGGGTGATCTTGCGCACCGCCAGAGCGATGTCGGGCGTGGGCATCATCTCGCCCCAGCCGCGAGCCATGTTACGGTCCACGTAGAAGCCCTCGGTGGCCTCGCGCATGATGACCAGGTCCATCTGCTTGCCGGTCCTCATGTTCGACGGCAGGAAGCTGCGGGTGCGCGCCGGGCGCACGTTGGCGTACAGGTCCAGCTGCACGCGCACAGCGGCCGAAATGTTGCGACCGCCTTTTTCTGGCGCGGGGTAGTCGGCGTGCGACTGCGTGCCCAGCACGATGCCGTCGCAGGTGCGGGCCTTGGTCAGGACTTCCTCGCGCAGCGTGGTGCCGTGTTTTTCGAGCGAGACAAAACCGATGTCTTCGTAGTCGTAGCTCAGGCCGAGGCCGAACTTGGCGTCGGCCGCCTTCAGGACGTTGACCGCTTCGGTGACGATTTCAGGGCCGATGCCGTCGCCGGGGAGGACCAGGAGTTTCATGGGAGTGCTTTCGAGAGAGTTTGAAAACGGGTGGGAAGCAATCAATCGAGCTTGATGTTCGCGTCCTTGATGACCTTGCCCCATCGCGCCGACTGCGCCTGGATGAAGCTGCCCATCTGAGCCGGCGTGCCGCCCACGGGCAGCGCGCCGATGTCGTCGAGCTTGGCGATCACGGACGGATCCTTGAGCACCGCGTTGACTTCGGTGTTGAGCCACTGGATGGCGTCGGCCGGGGTGCCTACCGGCGCCACGAAACCGTACCAGGCCGGCACGTCGAAGTCCTTCATACCCTGCTCGGCAAAGGTGGGCACATCGGGCAGATCGTTCAAGCGCTTGGCAGACGCTACGCCGATGGCGCGTACGCGGTTGCCTTTGATGTGGCCCAGCGCCGAAGTGGCCGTGTCGAACATCAGGTCCACGCGGCCACCGATCAGGTCGGTCATCGCCGGGGCGCTGCCCTTGTAGGGGATGTGCAGCATGAAGGTCTTGGTCTGCTGCTTGAACAGTTCGGCCGCCAGATGCACCGAGGTGCCCGAGCCGCCCGATCCGTAGTTGAGCTGGCCCGGTTTGGCCTTGGCCATGGCGACCACACCAGGCACATCTTTGACGGTCGAGGTGGCTGGCACGATCAGCACCGTGGGCGCGTTGGCAATGTGCACGACCGGAGCAAAGTCCTTCTCGGCGCTGTAGCGCAGGTTGGGGTAGAGGTAGGGGTTGACCGGCAGGGTGAACTGGCCGAGCAGGACGGTGTAGCCGTCGGGCTTGGCCTTGGCGGCGGCTTCATTGCCAATGTTGGTTCCACCACCGCCGCGGTTTTCGACAATGAACGTCTTGCCAGTTCGCTCGGTGAGCTTGGTGGTGATCATGCGTGCCACGTTGTCGCTGCCGCCGCCGGGGGCGAACGGCACGATGACGGTGATGGGCTTGGCGGGGTAGGCCTGGGCATGTACAAGGCACGGGACCGCCAGGGCGCAGGCGAGTGCGAGGGCGCTGACAGGGAAGGAACGGCGGTTCATGTGATGTCTCCTGAATCGGTGCGGGTGGAAGCGGTCTTATTTCTTGTGTTCGGCCGAGACGTAGTTGGTCTGGCCGGTTTCAGTGAGGGTGCGGGTGGCATCCAGCCGCGCGTAGATCCAGAGGATCTTCATGGGCTGGGTATCTGAGAGGTTGCGGAAGCGGTGCGAGAGGTTGGCCGGCAGCCAGGTGGTGTCCAGCGGCTGAAGGCGCACCGGCTCTTCACCTTCCACGTCCAGCATGGCGTCGCCTTCGAGCAGCATCACGCTCTCTTCGCAGTTGTGGCTGTGGAACGGGATCTGGGTGCCCGGCGCGAAGCTGGTGATGCCGTTGATGAAGGCCTGGGCGCCCACCGAAGGACCGACCAGCGGAATGGTGCTGGCACCACCGCCGCGGTCGTGGCTCTTGATCTGTGACGGGCGCAGGACGGCGGCGCGAGGGGATGAGGATGGCGTGCTCATGGGGGGGGAATGTGGTTGAGGGTGATTGAAGCCCTCGCAGAATAGCCTATATTGACCACATAAATCAATAAAAGACCATGCTCGGCCATCTTGGCGTCCGAGCTACTGAAGACCGACCTCCTCGCTGGAGGTTTTTCTCACAGGCATTTCAAGCACCACTCGGACTTGTGGCACCTGGCCAGCTGCTGGTTCGACTGATAAATCAGCCTAGTCATATTGTCTTTTATGATCTCATAAGACTATAATTTGATCCGAACACCCAGCCGCAGTCGCCATAGAGCAGCACCACCCCGCGACGGGCCCGCACCGACTGACCCCTTTTTTATCTGGTTGAGAACACACACCATGCCAAGCATTGCAACAGCCGAACAGCTGACGGGATTTGGACAAACGGTTCTGGAACGCCTCGGAGTTCCCGCCCACGACGCGCACCTGCTCGCCGACAGCCTGGTGGTGGCCGAACTCTGGGGGCATTCCTCCCACGGCATGCTGCGCCTGCCCTGGTACGTGGAGCGGTTGCGCAGCGGTGCCATGCGGGCCGTGACGCAGTCCACCGTGGTGCAGGACAACGGCGCCGTGCTCGTGCTGGACGGCCAGGACGGCATTGGCCAGGTCCTGACCCAGCAGGCGGTGCAACAGGGTGTCGAGCGCGCCAAGCGATTCGGCGTGAGCGCGGTGGGCGTGCGCCACTCCAACCACTTCGGCACGGCGGCCTACTTCACCCGCGAATCGGCCCGTCAGGGCTGCGTGGCCTTCCTGTCCACCAACGCCTCGCCAGCCATGGCACCGTGGGGCGGCCGCGCCAAAGCGGTTGGCACCAACCCCTGGTCGATCGCCGCGCCGGCCGGCCGCCATGGGGTGGCGGTGATGGACATCGCCAACACCGCGGTCGCGCGGGGCAAGATCTACCTGGCCGCCGAGCGTGGTGAGGACATCCCGCCCACCTGGGCGGCTGACGAACAGGGCGTGCCTACCACCAACGCCAAGGACGCGATCCGCGGCCTGATCCTGCCGATGGCGGGGCACAAGGGCTACGTGATCTCTTTCATGATGGACGTGTTGGCCGGCGTGCTGACCGGCAGCCACTACGGTTCGCAGATCGCAGGCCCTTACCAGCCCGACCGCCGCAGCGGCTGTGGCCACCTGCTGCTCACCATCGACATCGCATCGATGATGGGCCAGGACGAGTTCGCTCAGCGCATGGAACACTTGATCGACGAGATCAAGGCTGTGCCCACTGCGGCCGGCGTGGACGAGATCTTCTTTCCCGGTGAGATCGAAGACCGCAACACCCAGAAGTACCTGACAACGGGCATCACGGTGGCCGACACCACCTGGGACAGCCTGCAGAAGCTGAGCAACGAAACCGGCGTGGCACTGCCCCGCTGACACCCCTTCCACCTCTCACCGAAAGCCCACCATGATCGCCTTGATCGTCCGACTGGACGTCCACCCCGAGCGCCTGGACCAGTTCCTCGCCGCCATCGAAGAGAACGCCGCCCGCAGCTTCAACGACGAGCCGGGCTGCCGTTACTTCGACGTGACGCAGGACACAACGCGCCCCACCCACTTCATGTTCTACGAGCTGTACGACGACGAAGCGGCCATCGAGGCGCACCGCAAGGCGCCGCACTTCGCCAAGTGGCGCGAGGCCGCCGACGCCTGCGTGGTCAAGGGCAGCCAGGTCAACACCTTCTGCCGCCAGCTGTTCCACCACGCCTGACCCAGGCTCAACCGCACAAGCCATGTCCCATTCCATCACCACCATCAACCCCGCCACCGGCACACCGCTGCAGACCTACCCGGCCTTCAGTGCCGCACAGATCGAGCAGGCTGTCGCGCAGGGCCACGCCGCCGCCCTGGCCTGGGGCCGCGAGCCACTGGCTACCCGTGTGCAGGCCGTTCGCGACCTGGCTGCCGTGCTGCGCGCGCAAAAGACCGACTTCGCCCGCCTGATGACCCAGGAGATGGGCAAGCCACTGGCCGAGGCCGCTGGCGAGATGGAGAAGTCGGCCGTCACCGCGCTGTACTACGCCGACCAGGCGCAGCGGCTGCTGGGCGATGAATCGGTGGCCATCGACGGGGTGGATGCCTGGGTGAGCTACGAGCCGATCGGTCTGGTGCTGGCCGTCATGCCCTGGAACTTCCCGGTCTGGCAGGTGATGCGCTTTGCCATTCCCTCGCTGACGGCGGGCAATGGCGTGCTGCTCAAGCACTCGCCTAATGTCACCGGCAGCGCGCTGGCCATTCAGCAACTGTTCCTGGACGCTGGTTTCCCCAAACACCTGGTGACCACGTTGGTGGTGGCCGAGCCCGATGTGCCGGCGGTGACCGAACGCCTGATCGCCGACGACCGCATCGCCGCCGTCACGCTGACGGGCTCCAACCGCGCCGGTGCGGCGGTGGGTGCGGCAGCGGGCCGGGCTTCCAAGAAGTCGGTGCTGGAACTGGGCGGGTCGGACGCTTTCATCGTGCTGGACGACGCCGACGTGGAAGCCGCAGCGGCCACGGCCGTCAAGGCCCGCTTCACCAACGGTGGCCAGAGCTGCGTCTGCGCCAAGCGCTTCATCGTGGCGCAGTCGGTGGCTGAGCGTTTCACCGAGCTGTTCGTGCAAGGCACGAAGGCGCTGAAGGTGGGCGACCCGCTGGCCGAAGGCACACAGATGGGGCCGCTGGCGCGCGCCGATCTGCGCGAAGCGCTGCAGCGCCAGGTTGACCAGTCGGTGGCGGCCGGTGCGCGCCTGCTGGCCGGTGGCGCCGCGCTGCCCGGCGAAGGCTGTTACTACGCCCCCACGGTGCTGGACCATGTGCGGCCTGGCATGGCCGTGTTCGACGAAGAAACCTTCGGTCCGGTGGCCGCCATAGTGGTGGTGCAGGACGACGACGAGGCCATCCACCTCGCGAATGCCACGCCGTTCGGCCTGTCGGTCAGCGTGTGGAGCACCTCCAAGGAACGCGCTGTCGGCGTAGCCAAACACATCACCACCGGTGCGGTGTTCGTCAACGCCATGACCGCGTCCGACGCGCGCGTGCCCTTTGGCGGTACGAAGAAATCGGGCTATGGGCGCGAACTGGCCGCAGCCGGCGTGCGCGAGTTCTGCAACACCCGCACCTACTGGGTCGCCCGGGCCTAAAGTGCGCCTGTCACCCTGCCGTCGAGGCAGGGTCATCGTTCAGCTCACTCCAGGAAGCTGACACACACCGGGCTGCCGGTGTGTGCCACCACCTGGCCTTCACCGGGCAGACCATCACCGTCCAGCGCAAACCGCAGCACCGTGTCGCTGTCCTCGTTGGCCACGATCAGGGCGTCCGCCGTCGGCGTCAGGGTGATGAACCGGGGCGTGTGCCCCTGGGTGGGCACCCAGCGCAGGGGCGTGGCCGCGCCGGTGGCGGGGTCCAGCACCATCACGCACACGCTATCGCGGCCCCGGTTGGACACGTACAAGCAACGCCGTGAGGGGTGCAGGACGATGCCGGCCGCACTGCAGTCACCAAGCTCCGCTTGTGGCGCCACAGGCAACGTGGACACCACTTCGCCCGCCGCTAGCACCTGCCCACTGGCCGGGTCAAAGACCAGGCGTACGACAGCCGATCCCAGCTCCAGGCACAGCCAGAAGGCGTTCTCCCCGGGCACCAGGGACAGGTGCCGCGGTCCGCTGCCGGGAGGTGCCTGATAGGTGAACACCTGCTCCAGACGACCTTGCGGACTCAGGCGCAGCACATGCAACTGGTCCAGCCCCTTGTCGGGCACCAGATAGAAGGCGCTGCCAGGCCACTGCACCACCTGATGCGGGTGCGGGCCTGTCTGGTGCCGGCCCAACGGGCCAGGCGTGCCCTGGAATGCCAGCCGATCGGAAGGCTCGCCCAGCAGGCCGTCGGGCAACACCGGAAAACACACCAGCTGCCCGCCCGCGTAGTTCGTGACCAGCAGGAATCGCCCGTCGTCCGAAAGACACAGGTGCACCGGGTTTACGCCGCCAGTGGACGCGCTCTGCAGCAGCGCCAGCCCGCCCGCCGGGCTCACCGCAATGACGGAGACCTCGCGGAAGTCGCCATGCACCGTGTAGGCGTGGGTGCCCGCCCGGTTGAGCACCTGGAAGCTCGGGTTGGTCAGCGCCAGGGTGTGCGCCAGCGACCAGACCCGCCCCTCCGACACGGTGCGGAACAAGGTCAACCCCTGGCCGCGGGCCTTGCGCTCGGCAGTGGTCCGTGCACCCACCAGCGCCCAGCGTGCCGGCCCCAGCGCGGCCACAGGGCTGTTTTTCTCTGCAGTCATATTGTCTTTTCTGATTACTTAGAGAGTATTTTCAAGGGAAAACACCGACTTTTCGGCTTCAACTTTCTCTTGCTTGGATTTTGTATGTCTTATATGATCACAGAAATCATTTTACGCAGCACCTCAACCGGAGACAAGCGATGACATTCACTCGCAGAAATGCCCTCAAGACCCTGGCCTGGAGCACGCTGGCCGGCAGCACCACCCTGCACGCGCAAGCGGCTTACCCCAACAAGCCCGTAATGCTGTTGGTGCCCCAGCCCGCCGGCGGCGGCGCCGACGTGTTCTGCCGCACCCTGCAACCCCAGATGCAGGAATTCCTGGGCCAGCCCGTGGTGGTGGACAACAAAGGCGGCGCGGCCGGCAACATCGGCACCGCGTTGGGCGCCCGGGCCCCGGCTGACGGCTACACCGTGACCTTCGTCAACCAGGGCACGATGACCATCAACCCCCACCTCTACCCCAACCCGGGTTACGCCGTGGACCAGTTCATCCCGGTGTCGCTCATGGCCTCGGTGGACCTGGTGATCTGCGCCAATCCGATGGTGAAGGCCAACAACCTGCGGGAGTTGCTGGACATGGCGCGCAAGGCGCCGGGTCGCCTGAACTACTCCTCGGCCGGCAACGGCAGCGCCAACCACCTGGCGGGCGAGCTGCTCAAGTCGCTGGCGGGTGTGTCCATCACCCACATCCCCTACCGGGGCGGCGGCCCGGCCACCACCGCCGTGCTGGGCGGTGAAGTCGAACTGTCGGTGGCATTTCCGCAGGCGGTGGTTCCGATGATCAAGGCCGGCAAGCTCAAGGCACTGGCTGTCACCGGCGCCCAGCGTTCTTCTGCACTGCCCGACGTGCCCACCGTTGCCGAAAGCGGCGTCAAGGGCTACGAGTTCTCGTCGTGGTTCGGATTCGCACTGCCCAAGGGGACGCCCGACGCCATCGTGGCCCGGGTGCGTGAGGCCGCCCTGCACGCCCTCAAGACACCGGCCAACGTGGAAAAACTGCAGGTCACGATGACCCGCCCCATCGGTTCGGGCCAGAAAGAGTTCGCCGACCTGATCACCCGGGAAAGCGCGCAGTTTGGCAAGTTGATCAAGCAGATGGGCATCAAGCTCGACTGAGCGTCCGCATTCACCTTTCCTTCGCTTTTTTCCTCCACGCCCTCATCCACCTTTTCAGAGGAGACTCCCATGAACATCACATTCCGCCCCCTCACCACCGTCCTCAGCACAGCTGTCGGCCTGTTCACCGCCGGTGCTGCGCTGGCTTTCGAGCCCGGCAACACCGAGTGCATCGCCCCCTCCGGCGCGGGCGGTGGCTGGGACATGACCTGCCGCCTTGTCGGCAAAAACCTGCAGGACCAGAAGCTGATCCCCGGCACCATGATGGTGACCAACAAGGCCGGCGCCGGTGGCGGCGCGGCCTTCGCCGAAGTCGTCAACAAGCGCGGCAGCGACAACAACCTGATCGTGGCCGCGTCTTCATCCACCGCCACCCGCCTGGCGCAGGGCGCCTACTCGGGTTCGGACCACACCATGGTGCGCTGGCTGGGCTCCATCGGCACCGACTACGGCGTTATCGGCGTGCCACCCGATTCGCCCATCAAGACCCTGCCCGAACTGATGGCCAAGGTGAAAGCCGACCCGTCGTCCGTGACTTTTGCCGGCGGTTCTGCCGTGGGTGGCTGGGACCATCTGAAGGTGCTGATCGCGGCCAAGAAAGCCGGCATCGGCAGCCTGCGCACAGTGAAGTACGTCGCGTTCGACGGCGGCGCTGAAGCCATCACCCAGCTCATGGCCGGAAAGGTCAACGCTTTCACGGGTGACGCTTCCGAAGCCAAAGGCTTTGTGGACGCCGGCAAGATGAAAGTGCTGGCCGTGCTCGCTCCCGAGCGCCTGGGCGGTGACTTCGCCAAGTTCCCGACCGCCAAGGAACAAGGTCTGGACGTGGTCGGCGCCAACTGGCGCGGCTTCTACGTGCCCGGCAAGATGAGCGACGACGCCTACAACTTCTGGGTCAAGCAGCTCAACACCGTGACCGCATCCAAGGAGTGGAAAGCCACGGCGGCCAAGAACGGCATGGAACCGCTCAACCTCTCGGGCGCCAAGTTCACCGATTTCGTGAAGGCCGACATCGAACAGATCCAGTCGATCTCGCGCGAGATCGGCATCATCAAGTAAGCAAGGCTGCCTCCGTCATCCCATTCGAGAGCACGTGATGAGCGATCGCATTTTTGGCATCTTCGGGCTGCTGTTCGCAGGCCTGGTGGTCTGGGCCACCGGCCGCATCGAAGAGAGCTTCATTCAGGACCCCCTGGGTCCAAAGGCCTTCCCCCTGGTAATCGCGGCGCTGGTCGCCCTCTCGAGTGTGGTGATGCTGGTCAAGCCCGACCGCAACCCGGCTTGGCCGAACCTCAGGAAGTGGCTGGAGATGGCCGTCACCGTGGGCGTCATGGTGGCCTACGCCGTCGTGCTGCCCGAACTGGGTTTCGTGCTGTCGTCGGCCTTGCTGGCCGGCTTCATGGTCCAGCGCCTGGGCGGCACCCCGCTGCAGTCCGTGGTCGGTGGCATTGTGATGTCGGTGGGCATCTTCGTGGTGTTCACCTACGCCCTGGGCCTGTCCCTGGCCCGGGGCCCTTGGGGTTTCTGAAGCAACACCATCACAGAGATCTCCATGGAAACCTTGAACAACCTTCTCAACGGCTTCGGCGTGGCCCTGACCTGGGCCAACTTGGCACTGTCGCTCGTGGGCAGTGTGCTGGGCACGATCATCGGCGCCCTGCCCGGCCTCGGTCCGGCCAACGGCATCGCCATCCTGATCCCCATCGTCTTTGCCATGGGGTTGGACCCCACACAGGCGCTCATCCTCCTGGTCAGCGTGTACTACGGCTGCATGTACGGTGGCCGCATCTCGTCCATCCTGCTCAACATCCCTGGCGATGAGCCGGCGCTGATGACCACCCTGGACGGCTACCCCATGGCACGCAAGGGCCAGGTGTCCGAGGCGCTGGCGCTGTCGGGCGTAGCCTCATTCGTCGGTTCCTTTTTTGCGCTCTGGGGCCTGGTGTTCCTGGCGCCGCAGCTCATCAAGGTGGCGCTGCTGTTTGGCCCTGCCGAGTATTTCGCGATGTTTACGCTCGCCTTTGCCACCCTGGGTGGCGTGGCCAGCGCCAACGTGGCCAAGGCGGGCTTGGCGACCGGCATCGGCCTGGCGATCGCGCTGATCGGTGTCGATGGCCAGACCGGCGTGCCCCGCTTCACGTTTGGATTCATGCACCTGAACGATGGCATCGACTTCCTGATCGCCATCGTCGGTTTCTTCGCGCTGTCCGAGGTGCTGGTGTTCATCGAATCGCACGGTACCGAACACGCCCACACCAGCCAGCCAGTGAAGTTCGAAAACGGCGGCTCAAAGCTGCCGCTGAGCATGCTCAAACTGACCGCGCCCACCATGGCGCGCGGCACGGTGCTGGGGTTCATCGCCGGCATCCTGCCCGGCGCAGGGGCCTCGTTTGGCGCGTTCATCGCCTACGTGGCCGAAAAGAAGTGGCTGGGCAAGCGCGGCCACTTCGGCCAGGGCGATCCACGCGGCGTGGCCGCCCCCGAGTCGGGCAACAACGCCGCCGCAGGTGGCACGCTGGTGCCCATGCTGGCCCTCGGCGTGCCCGGCTCGGCCACCACGGCGGTGCTGCTGGGTGTGCTGATGTCGCTGGACATCACACCCGGCCCGCTGCTGTTCACCAAGAACCCCGACGTGGTCTGGGGCCTGATCGCCGCACTGTTCATCGGCAACATCATGCTGCTGGTGATGAACCTGCCGATGGTGGGCCTGTTCGCCAAGGTGCTCAACATCCCCGTGAAATACCTGATGCCTGGCGTGGTGCTGATCTCCTTCGTCGGTGTCTATGGCATCTCCGGTTCGATCTTCGACCTCTACGTGATGCTGGGCTTTGGGGTGATGGGCTGGCTGTTCCGCAAGGCCGACATTCCGCTGGTACCGGTGGTGATGGCCCTGGTGCTGGGCGAGCAGATGGAGAAAAACCTGCGCCGGGCGCTGACCATCTCGGATGGCAATCTCAACATCCTGTGGGACTCCCCGCTGGCGATGGGCCTGCTGGTGATGGCGGTGGTGGCTTTTGTGGCGCCTCTGGTCTGGGGGCGGCTGTTCAAGGGCAAGCCACTGCTCGAACTGCCGGCGCAGGACGAACCCGCCCGCTGATCGCGAGACGCCACAATGTGGGGCATGACACCGTCCGCCGAACAACGCCTCAGCCCCCTGCAGTCCCGCGTCGCCCGCGAAATCGTCGCCATCGTCCGGCGCGAGGACAAACAGGCGGGTGATCACCTGGCCGAGAGCCTGCTGGCCGAGCAGGTCGGCACCTCGCGCTCGCCGGTTCAGGTGGCGCTGCGCCACCTGGTGGCGCACGGCGTGCTGCAGCAGGACCCGAACCGGGGCTACTTCCTCGCCAGGGACGCCAAGGACTGGGGCGTGGTGGCCGAGCAGTTCTCGTCCCAACCCGACGACCCGCTGTACCTGGCGATCGCCGAAGCCCGACAGACCGGCCAGCTGCCCGACGAGGTCAACGAGGCCGAACTGATGCGGCGCTTCAACGTCGCGCGCAGTACGCTGCGCAAGGTGCTGGCACGCATCAGTGAAGAAGGCTGGGCCGAGCCGAACGTGGGGCACGGCTGGTCGTTCCAGAACATGATCGAGTCGCCCGAGGCCTACGAAGAGAGCTACCTGTTCCGCCAGGCCATCGAGCCGACCGGCATCCTCAGCCCCTCGTTCCAGGCCGATCCGGCCGAACTCAAACAGCTGCAGCAGGAACAGAAGCTGATCGTCGAAGGCGGCTTCCAGCACATGACGCCGATCGAGCTGTTCGAGGCCAACAGCCGCTTCCACGAGATCGTTGCCAGCTGGTCCCACAACCGCTTCATCGTGCAGTCGGTCAAGCGGGTCAATCAGCTGCGCCGGCTGGTCGAATACCGCCAGGCCTCGCGCCGCCCGCAGCGCCTGGCGCAGTCGCAGGAACACCTGCAGATCCTCGATGCGATTGCAAAGCAGGACTTCGTCACCGCAGCAGCACTGATGCGAGCGCACCTCGACGGCGCCCGGCGCGCCAAGGTGCACGGCAAGAACGTCTTCGAGTAAAGCGGGTCAGCTGGTGAAGACCATGCAGACCGGGCTTCCCGCCGGCCAGGAGCGACCCGTCTGGGACAACAACCCGTTGGTGGCTCGCGAACACCGAACGATCGTGTCACTGTCCTCGTTCAGCACATAGAGCCATAGACCACTCGGGTCCGTGGTGAAGAAGCGCGGCGTTTTGCCGGCGCAGGGTGCGGTCTGGCGCAGCGCCAGCCGCCCGGTCTGCGCATCAATGTCGAACACGGCGATGCTGTCTTCGCCACGGTTCGATGCATAGAGCGTGCGACCATGGCGGTCCACCTCAATCTCGGAGGCCCGGCTGTTTCCAGTGAAGCTGTCGGCCAGGGCACTGAGCACCTGAAAGGGCTGCAGCGCACCGGTGACCTCATCGAACCGGTAGGCGGTGACGGTCGAGTCCAGCTCGTTGATCACATAGACCCAGGGCTGGGTCGGGTGGAACGCCAGGTGGCGCGGGCCGGCGCCTTCGCGGGCCTGCACAAACGGCTGGGCAGCCGGGGTCAGCCGCCCCTCTGCAAAACGGAACACGAACACCCGGTCCACGCCCTTGTCAGGCACCAGCACCCACTGGCCGCTGGGGTCGAAGGGGTTGAAGTGCGGTTTGGCAAAGGGCTGCTCCACCCGGTGTGGACCGGGAGCACCGTCCAGCGTCACCAGCTGCGACAACGGCTCCAGCGCGCCATCGACCGCCACGGGCAGCACGGCCAGCGAGCTGCCGAGGTGGTTGGAGATCACCAGGTGGCGGGCGTCGGGCGACAGCGCCAGGTGCACCGGGTTGCGGCCGCCACAGTCCTGCTGGTTGAGCGGGCTCAGATGTCCCGTGGCCTCGTTGATACGGAAGGCGCTGACCTGCTGCTGATCACCGTGAACGGTGTAGAGCACGGGCAGCGTCGGGTGGCGCAGGAGAAATGAAGGGTTGACCAGATCGCCCACCGTCTGCACAAGCGTCAGGTCACCCGTCGTGTCGTTCACCTGCCAGACGGTGATGCCGTCGCCGCGCGCGTTGCGCTCGCGCGTGGTGCGCGATCCCACATAAGCGAACATGGCTCAGGCCTCCTGCGCGGGGGCCACCGACGCGCCTTCGATGCCGTGGCGCCGCAGGGCATCGGCCACAAATCCGCTGGCCTTCATGGTTTCGACGAAGGACCGGAGGTAGGCCACCGCCTCCGCGCTGCGGCCTTTGGGCAAACCCATGGCCTGCCGGATCACCATGAAACGGCCCGGCAGCAGCCGGTGACCGGGAAAGCGCTTCTGATCGGCTTCGAGCTGTTGTTTCACGCCCGCGGCCACATCGGCCTGTGTCTCGACGAACACGTCCACCACCGTGGGCGAGGTCGGTGCGCGCTCGATGCTGGCAGCCTTGAGTTCGCGCGTGAGGAACAGGTCGTAGGCGCTGCCCTTGCCCACCACCACGCGGGTGCCGGTGCGGTCCACTTCGTCATTGGTCTGCAGCGCCGACGCGTTGCGCACCAGGTAGCTGCCTTCGATCAGCACGTAGGGCGCGGTGAAGGCGATGCCCTGCCCGCGCACCGGGTCCACGGCAAAGAAGCCGAAGTCGGCCTGCTCAGCGGTCACGGCCTCGACCGACTTGCCCGCCGCGTCGAACACCACCAGGTCCAGTGGCAGGCCCAGGCGCTGTGCCAGTTCGCGCGCCAAGTCCACCGAGACACCGAAGGGTTCACCCGACTGCGGGTCGCGGTTCGCCAGGATGGGGTTGCCCAGGTTGATGGACGCGCGCAGGCGACCGGTGGGCGCGAAGGCGGAACGCAGGGTTTCGGTGGTGTGCATATCGGAAACAGGAAAAAAGCCGTCAGCCGCTGCCCAGCAGGTCGCGGATCTTGGCGTGGTTCTGGAGGGTGGCGTTGAGGTGCTCGCGCATGGTCGCGGCCGCGTCGGCGTTGCGACCCTGTTCGAGCAAGTCCAACAGGTGCAGGTGCTGCCGGCAGTGTTCGGGATAACGGGCGCGGTCCTGCATGGACCGGTAGGACAGCAGGCGCCGCACGCGGTTGACGCGGCGGATGCTGTCGATGAAAAAAGCGTTGCCCGACGCAGCGACCAGCGACTCGTGAAAGTTCACGCCACGGTCGTGCAGCTGGTCGGCGGTGTCGGTTTCGATGCCGCCGTCCAGCAGGTGGATCTCGGCGGCGCGGCAGCGCGCGAGCACGTCCGGGTCGAGCCTGTAGCCCGGCTCCAGCAGCGCGGCGGGCTCCAGCGCCAGCCGCAGCCGGTAGGACTGCAGCAGGCTGTCGGGCGTTGTCAGCATGGGCGAGAAGGCCCAGCCGTAGCCGGGCTTCTTCTCGATCCAGCCTTCCTTGGCGATGCGCCCCAGCAGCGTCTGTAGTTGGGCTGGCGTGAGGCCGTAGCGGGACTTGAGCAGGACCTCGGTCACCTCCTCGGGAAGGTTGCCCTTGAGGCGGTCTTCGGCCACCTGGAAGTACAGGCGCGTGGACGCGTCCTGCCCTTCCAGCCCGAGGCGGCGCTTGATGTCTTCATCGGGGGCGTCCAGCCCCTCGCCCACGAAGAAGCCCCGGTTGCGCTCGCGCTGCAACAAGCCCTGCTCGTGAAGGTGGGCCAACGCCTCATTGATCGGGGAACGGGACACACGCAGGCGGTCGGCCAGCATCTGCGCAGGCAGGTGGGCCCCGGCGGGCAGTTTGTCTTGCCGGATCAGGTCCAGCACGCGGGCAACGATGGTCTTGTCAGCACTCATGCCGAGATCGTACGTTGCGGTGCGCGTGTCCATGGCCTGCGGTGCTGTTCAGGCGGCCACGGCTGCGGCGTGCTGCGCCAGCTGCTCGCGCAGGATGGTGGGAATCACCCCGCCCTGGCGAAGCAGGCGCACTTCGAGCTGCGTTTCCACCGCCGCGGTCAGCGTCAGGGCCTGCTGCGAGCCGTCGGCCCGGTGGATCAGCACCGCCACCGGGCAGCGCGGTCGCAGCGCGTCCGCGTCGGCCTGCACTTCGATGCGGTCACCCGCCTTCAGTGCCAGCGTGGACGGGTGCTGGCCCGCCGCGAACTGCAGCGGCAGGATGCCCATGCCGATCAGGTTGGAGCGGTGGATGCGCTCGAAGCTGGCGGCCAGCACCGCGCGGATGCCCAGCAGGCGCTGGCCCTTGGCGGCCCAATCGCGCGACGAGCCGGTGCCATAGCGTTCGCCCGCCACCAGCACCACGGGCTCGCCTGCGTCGCGGTAGCGCTGGGCCACGTCCCAGATGGGCGCGATCTGGCCGCTGGGCACGTGCAGGGTATGGGCCACCGGCGCGGTGGGGGCCAACTGGTTGACCAGGGTCTTGCTGTGGAAGGCGGCGCGCACCATCACCTCCCAGTTGCCGCGGCGCGAGGCGAACACATTGAGGTCGTTGCGGTCGTCGCCACGCGCCACCAGGAAGTCGGCCACCAGGCTGGATTTCGGAATGGCGCTGGCCGGCGAGATGTGGTCGGTGGTGATGTCGTCGCCCAGCACCAGCAGCGGCTGCGCGGTGTACTGACCCAGTTGGGAGCCCTCGGACAGCGCGGCGAACGGCGGCCGGCGCAGCGCGGTGGAGGTTTCGCCCCAGGGGAAGCGCGGGCTGGTGGGCGCGTCCAGCGCGTGCCACAGCGGGTTGGCGCTGGCCACCTCGAACGCACGGCGGAAGTCCTGCGGGTCCAGCGCGGCCTTGAGCGCAGCGTCGATGGCTTCGCGCGTGGGCATCAGCTCGCGCAGGAACACCGGTTGACCGTCAGCGCCCGTGCCCAGCGGCTGCTCCCACAGGTTGCGTGCGGCGTCGCCCGCCAGTGCAAACGCCACCACCAGCAGGGGCGACATGATGAAAGCGGCCTCGATGTCCGGGTGCACACGGCCGGGGAAGTTGCGGTTGCCCGATAGGATGGCCACGGCCTTCACCGCGCCCTGCTGCTGCGCGTGCGCCACCGCCTCGGGCAACGGGCCGGAATTGCCGATGCAGGTGGTGCAGCCGAAGCCGACGATGTCGAAGCCCACGGCCGCCAGGTCGGCGTCCAGCCCGCAGCGGCGCAGGTAGTCTGCCGCGGCGGGTGATCCCGGTGCCAGCGAGGTCTTGACCCAGGCAGGTACTTTCAGCCCTCGTGCGTTCGCGGCCCGGGCCAGCAGGCCGGCGGCGATGATCAGGCCAGGATCGGAGGTGTTGGTGCAGCTGGTGATGGCGGCCAGCGCCACCGGGAAGATGGGAAGTTCGGCTTTGCCGTTCGGCTGGAAGCCCAGCTTCGCCAGCGCCTCGCCGGTCTGCGTATGGTCCAGCAAATCCTGCGGACGGCGCGGTCCCGCCACCTGCACGCCGATCTGGTCCAGCGCGATGGTGATCGTTTGCGTGTAGCGTGGCTCGGCTGCGGGGTCGAACCACAGCGCGTTGTGGCGGCAGTAGGCCTCGACCAGGGCGATGTGGTCCTCGCTGCGGCCGGTGGCGCGCAGGTAGTCCAGCGTATGGGCATCGACCGGGAAGAAGCAGGTGGTGGCCCCGTACTCGGGCGCCATGTTGGCCACCACGCAGCGCTCGCCGGCACTGAGCGTCGCCAGGCCAGGGCCGTAGAACTCGACGAACTCGCCTGCCACGCCGAGCGCGCGCAGCCGCTGTGTCACGGTGAGCGCCAGGTCGGTCGCTTGCGCCGCGCCCGTCAGGCGGCCGGTCAGCTTCACGCCGATCACGTCGGGCACACGCAGCATGGTCGGCATGCCGAACATCACTGTCTGCGCCTCCAGCCCGCCCACGCCCCAGCCCAGCACGCCGATGCCGTTGACCATGGGCGTGTGGCTGTCGGTGCCCAGCATCTGGTCGGGCACGGCCCAGGTCTGGCCATCGCGCTCGACCGTGGTGACGACCGTGGCCAGCTGTTCGAGGTTGATGGTGTGCATGATCCCCGTGCCCGGCGGGTGGATGCGCACCCGGTCCAGCGACTTCGAGGCCCAGCGCAGGAAGCGGTAGCGCTCGGCGTTGCGGCGGATCTCGATCTGCAGGTTGTCGCCCCGGGCACCAGCCGTTGCATACGCCTCCACCGCCAGCGAGTGGTCCACCGACACGTCCACCGGCAGCACCGGGTTGAGCACGCGCGGGTCCACACCGGCCTCGGCCAGCGCGTCGCGCATGGCCGCAATGTCCACCAGCGCGGGCGTGCTGGTGGTGTCGTGCATCAGCACCCGACCAGGCTGGTAAGGCACTTCGGCTTCGCTGCGCCCGCTGTCCAGCCAGGCCAGCACGGCGGCCTCGGCCGCGTCGCGCTCGGCACCGTCGGTCTCGCGTGCGATGTTCTCCAGCAGCAGACGCAGCACCACCGGCAGGCGGTGCAAGGCCGCGCCGAAACGTTCGACCAAATCCACGCACAGCAAGGTCTGCGAACCGACCGTCAAGCGACCTGTGGGGGGTGAGTAGGTGTTTTCCATGATGGCTATTTTGCATTTATCGTTTTTAAAATGCAATCCAGCGTTAACCCTAATGCCTCTTCCAACCGCCCCTGACCAGGGCCTTCTGTCCATCGGAGCCCCCATGAAACTCTCGCGCCGCCTCACCACCCTGGCCCTTGCACTGGGCGCCTTCTCTCCCTTCGCCGCCCAGGCGCAGGACTACCCTTCACGCAACGTCTCCATCGTCGTGCCCTTCGGTGCCGGTGGCGGTGTGGACATCACCGCCCGCCTGCTGGCCGAGAAGCTGCGCACCACGCTGGGCGGCTCGGTCATTGTGGAAAACAAGGCCGGTGGCAGCGGCATGATCGGCGCACAGGCCGTGGTCAAGGCCGCCCCCGACGGCCACACCCTGCTGCTGGGTTCGGCCGGCGAAACCGCCATCAACCCCTTCGTCTACAAGGGCCGCATGCAGTACGACCCGGCCAAGGACCTCGTGCCGGTCACGCTGGTGGTGCGCGTGCCCAACGTGCTGGTGGTGGCCAACAAGCTGCCGGTGAAGAACACCGAAGAGCTGATCGCCTACGCCAAGAAGAACCCCGGCAAGCTGTCCTACTCCACCAGCGGCGTGGGCAACCCGCAGCACCTCAACGGTGAACTGCTCGAAGAGCTGGGCGGCATCTTCATGGTCCACATTCCCTACCGAGGCGCCGCAGGCCAGCTGGTTGACGTGACCTCTGGCCTGGTGGACATGACCTTCGTGAGCTACACGGCCGCCAAGTCCTTCATCCAGGCCGGCAAGGTCAAGCCCATTGCCGTGACCTCGGCCACCCGCGCACCGTTTGCGCCAGATCTACCCGCCCTGGCCGAATACAAGCCGCTGGCCAAGTACGCGCTGGAAAACTGGTTCGGACTGTTCGCCCCGGCAGGCACACCCGACGCTGTGGTGCAGAAGCTCAACGCGGCCGTCACCGCAGCGCTCAAAGACCCCGAACTGGCGAAGAAGCTGCGCGACCAGGGCGGCGAGCCAACGCCCATGACACCGGCGCAATTCAAGGACTTCATCAAGAAGGAATCCGCGCAATTCGAACGCATCGTCACCACGGCCAAGATCGTTGCCGAGTGACGGTCCTCCCGATTTCATTTTCGTTCACCCAACCCAGGAGACATCCATGAAAGCCATGTCCTTCACCCGCCGCTCGCTCGCCCTTGCTACAGCCGCAGCCCTGTCGTTCGCCGTCCTGCCCCAGGCACACGCCCAGGGCACGCTGGAACTGAAGATCACTGCTCCGGCTGGCGCCGGTGGTGGCTGGGACAGCACCTCTCGCGCCCTGCAACAGGTCATGACCGGGATCGGCGCAGCAAAATCGGTGCAGGTGGTCAACGTGCCTGGAGCCAGCGGCACCATTGGTCTGACCCAGTTCGCCACGACCGGCAAAGGCGACGGCAACCAGTTGTTGATGATGGGTTTCAACTTGGTCGGTGCCGTTATGACGACCAAGAGCCAGGTGACTTTAGAGCAGACCACACCCATCGCTCGCCTCACCGGTGACGCCCTGGTGATCGTGGTTCCAGCCAACTCGCCTCACAAGACGGTCAAGGACTTGGCTGCAGCACTCAAGGCCGATACCACCAAGGTGGTCTGGAACGGCGGCTCGGCCGGTGGCGCCGACCACATCCTGGCCGCGCTGGTGACCAAAGCGGCCGGTGGGGATGCGGCGAAGTTGAACTATGTGCCCTTCTCGGGCGGCGGCGAAGCCTTGGCCGAATTGCTGGGCGGCCGCGTGACGGCTGGCATCTCCAGCTACAACGAGTTTGAATCGATGATCAAGGCAGGCAAGCTTCGCGCCATCGCGGTGTCATCGGCCGCTCGTGTGGCGGGTATCGATGTCCCCACCATCAAGGAAGGTGGCCTGGATGTGGAGCTGATGAACTGGCGCGGCATTGTTGCGGCGCCCGGCATCACGCCCGCACAAAAAGCCGCCCTGGTCGCCGCAGTGGACAAGGCCGTCAAATCGCCAGAGTGGGCAGCGATCCGCAAGCAACGCAGCTGGGACGACGCCTACCTCGGCGCCGACGCGTTTTCTGCGTTCCTCAAGAGCGAAAACGCACGGATGAAGGACACGCTGACCACCGTCGGCCTGCTGAAGTGAGGACAAGTTGAGCACCGACTCCCACACCTTCGGTCCGAGCTGGCGCACGCTGGCCGGCATCGGCTTGTTCCTGCTGGCGCTGGCGCTGTTCATCTGGCTTGACGCCAACCGCCTGCCGGAGCCCGGAGCGGTGGGCGTCGGCCCTGCGGCCGCCATGCGCCTGGTATCTCTGTTTGTCGCAGTGCTGGGCCTGTCCCACCTGGTTGCGGCCTGGGGACGCCGTGTGCGCGAAACCGAAGAAGGTTTCACGCCGCGCGAAGCTGCCCCGGCAACCAACCATGCGGCGCTGGCCTGGATTCTGGGTGGCCTGTTCGCACTGGGTCTGTGCGTGCACCTGGGTGGTGGCTTCATCGTCGGCGCTACGGTGTTGTTCGTGGGCACCGCGCGCGCCTTCGGCAAACCCGTGGGCCTACGGTCTGTCGGCGTTGGCCTGGTGCTGACCACCCTGGTCTTCTATTTCTTTGCCCGGGGGTTGACGTTGTCGCTACCGATCGGTCCGCTGGAGCAACTGCTGCTCTCCTGAGACTTCACAGATGGAAACCTTGCTTCTTCTTTGGAACGGCATTGCTTTGGCTGTCCAGCCCGGCAACCTGCTGTTCGCGGGCATCGGTGTGCTGCTGGGCACGCTGGTCGGCATCCTGCCGGGCATCAGCCCCTCGCTCACGGTGGCGCTGCTGCTGCCGGTCACCTTCAAGCTGGACCCCACGGGTTCCATCATCATGTTCGCCGGCATCTACTTCGGCGGCATGTACGGCAGCTCGACCACCGCGATCCTGCTCAACACACCGGGTGAAGCGGCGTCCATCGCCACCGCCATCGAAGGTCACCGCATGGCCAAGAATGGGCGCGGTGGCCCTGCGTTGTCCACCGCGGCCATCGGCTCCTTCGTGGCCGGGTCTCTTGCCACGTTCTTCCTGGCCTTGCTGGCCCCGGTCATCGTGGATCTGGCCGTGCAGTTCGGCCCATGGGACTACTTCGCACTCATGGTGCTGGCCTTCATCACGGTCTCGGCCACCTTCGGTGATTCCGTCTTGCGAGGCCTGACCAGCCTGGGGCTGGGCTTGGTTTTCGGACTGGTTGGCCTGGACAAGCTGACCGGCCAAGGGCGACTTTCCTTTGACATCCCCAACCTGCTCGACGGCATCTCGGTCACGACCATGGCGGTGGGACTGTTTGCCATCGGCGAGACCCTGCACGTTGCCTCTCGCTTCAATGGTGTGGCAGACCAAATCGAAGCCGTGCGTGGCTCGCTGTGGATGACACTGGACGACTGGAAGCGCTCCTGGAAAGCATGGTTGCGCGGTTTTGGTCTGGGCTTCCCGATCGGCGCGCTGCCAGCCGGTGGTGCTGAGGTGCCGACGTTGCTGTCGTACACCATCGAAAGAAAGCTGAGCAGTCGGCCGGAAGAGTTCGGTCGCGGCGCCATTGAAGGCGTCGCTGGCCCCGAAGCCGCCAACAACGCCGCCGCAACGGGCACCATGGTGCCGTTGCTGGCACTGGGACTGCCAACCTCGGCCACGGCCGCCATGCTGCTGGCTGGTTTCCAGCAGTACGGGCTCGTGCCCGGGCCTCTGCTGTTCGTGACCAATGCCGACCTGGTCTGGGGCCTCATCGCCAGTTTTCTGGTCGGCAACCTGATGCTGCTGGTGCTCAACCTGCCGCTGGTGGGTCTGTGGGTCAAGCTGCTGTCGATACCGCAGGCCTGGCTGTATGCGGGCATCCTGGTGTTCGCGGCCATGGGCACGCTGGCGGCCAATCCCTCGCTGACCGAACTGGCGCTGCTGGTGTGCTTTGGCGTGACCGGCTATCTGATGCGCTGCTGGGACTACCCCGTAGCGCCCATGATCGTGGGCCTGATCCTCGGTCCCATGGCCGAGAGCCAGTTCCGTCGGGCAATGCAGATCAGCCTGGGCGACCCCTGGGTGTTCTTCAAGAACCCCGGATCGGCAACGCTGCTGGCGCTGGCGGTGCTGGCCCTGGTGGCGCCCCTGCTGTTCAAACAGCTGCGCAGCTTCAGGGGCGAGGACGCATGAGCGCCAACCGGGGGAACAGCCGCTCAGCGTTCCCCCGATGAATCGAATAGCGCAGCTCACCACTCAGCGCATAGGCGTCCAGCAGCGACGCGAAGTGCAGGCTGCGCTCCTTGGGTGCGAAGGGCCAGTCGCTCCCGAAGGTGATCCGCCCCGGATCGGCGAAGGCCAGCAAAGCGGGCAGAGCATAAGGACTGCTGGATAGCGCTGTGTCGAACCAGAAGCGGCGCAGGCGGGCGAGTCCAGCCTCGTTAGAGCCGTCGGGTGAACACACGCGCGCCACGCGCTCCGCCGCGTACGGCAAGAAGCCCCCCGCGTGCGAGAGAACGATCTTCAGGTCGGGGTATCGCTCCAGCGCGCCGCTCTGGGCCATGTGGATCGCGGCTCGCGTGGTGTCGAGCAGGAAGTCGGCCGCGAACGGCGGAATGCCCGGCACCTCGGGCCCCTGCAGTTCAGACGGGTGCACAAACACCACCGCCTGACGCTGGTTCAGCTCGGCCATCAGTGGATCCCAGGCCGAGTCCCCCAGATAGGTACCGCGCACGCTGGCCAGCAGCATCACGCCGTCGGCACCGAGCACGTCCAGCGCGTGTTTCGCTTCGGCAATGGCACCCTCCACATCGGGCAACGGCAGCACGGCAAAGAAGCCGAAGCGTTCCGGGCGTTGTCGGGCCACACGGGCCATGAACTCATTGGCTCGACGCGCGGTCTCGCGCGCCTCACCGTCGTCGCCCAGGTGCACGCCCGGTGTGGAAATGGACAGGATGCCGGTGGCGATGCCGGCGTCGGCCATCAAGTCCAACGCGCCCTCCTCGCTCCAGTCGGGCAACAGGCGACCACCGGCGGCCTGAATCCCGTGGCGCTGTAGCCAGGTGGCGTAAAACGGCGGAACGATGTGCTGGTGGGTGTCGATGCGCGCTGGTGCCATGGTCATTCGCGCTCGATCTTCGCGGCCTGTACCACGCGGCCCCACTTGGCCCGCTCTTCCTTGATGAAGCTGTCCAGCGCGGCAGTGGTGCCTCCCAGTTCGAAGGTGCCCAGGGTGCGCAGTTTGGCCACGATCTCGGGCCGGGCGAGCACGGTGTTGGTGTCCTTGGCCACGCGCTCGACAACGGCCGCGGGCATGCCGGCCGGCGCCATAAACGCCATCCAGCCCTGCATCACCAGATCCATCCCCTGCTCCTTGGCGGTGGGCACGTTCTCGTGGCCCGCGATGCGGTTGACCGTGGTCACGGCGATAGGCCGCAGCCGGGCGTCGGCACCGATCAGCGGCGCCATCGGTGGCACCGCGTCGATGTAGACCTCGGTGCGGCCGGCGATGGTGTCAGTCGAAGCCTGCTGACTGCCCTTGTAGGGGATGTTGAGCATGTCCGTCTGCGCCACCTGGTTGAGCGTCTCGCCCACCAGATGCGGGATGTTCTTGGCACCCGAGGTGGCAAACGACACCTTGCCCGGCCGGGCCTTGGCGTAGGCCACCAGCTCCTTGAGGTCCTTGACGGGTACGGCCGGGTGGACGGCGATCATCATCGGGTTGACGCCCACGCGGACGATGGGATCGAAGTCCTTGTCTGCGTCGAAGCCTGGTGCCTTGAACAGGAACTGGTTCATGACCACCGGCGTGGCGTGTGCAAACCAGAGCGTATAGCCGTCGGGCGCCGAGCGCGCTGCTGTCTGCGCACCGATGTTGCCGCCCGCGCCCGGCCGGTTGTCGATCACAACTCCCTTGCCCCACATGGTGCCGAGCTGGTCGCCGGTCAGGCGGGCAATGATGTCCGGCGCGCTGCCTGGGGCGGCGCTGACGACGATCTTTACCGGCTTGTCGGGCCAGGCCTGGGCCTGGGCCGACAGCGGCTGCATCAGGGTGGCCCCGAGGGCCAAGGTAGTGGCGGCGAGCATCTGCGCGATGCGGCGGCGGGTGAACGGCATATCGGTCTCCGGTGGTGGCCGCTCGGTGTGGCGGTCTGGCCGCAAGACTAGGGCCAGCACCATGTTCTGAAAAGCCGATAAGACCAATAATCAAATTCAGCCTCATGGATATCAAGTCGCTCGATCTCAATCTCCTGCCCGTGCTTGACGCCCTGCAGCGCCAGCGCAGCGTGACGCTGGCGGCGCGTGAACTGGACATGAGTCAGTCGGCGGTCAGCACCGCATTGGGTCGGCTGCGCAGTGCGCTGGGCGACCCGCTGTTCGTGCGCACCGGCCGCGGCATGCTGCCCACACCCCGCGCCAGCCAACTGGCCGAACCTGTAGCGGCGATCCTCGACAGGCTGCGCGACGATGTGCTGTCGGCGCAGGGCTTCGTTCCTGCCACATCGGAAAGAACATTCACGCTGGGCCTCTCGGACGTGGGCAGTTATGTCCTCTGGCCGCGCATCGTGAGCGCTGTATCACGGCGGGCACCGTCGGTCCGCCTGCGGCTACGCGTGATGTCTCAGCCCATGATTGCCCAAGCACTGGAGAACGCCGAGGTCGATCTGGCGCTGGGTGCCTATCCGGGCCTGCCCGACACGCTGTACCAGCGGCGGCTGTTTGATCGCCAGTACGTTGCCATGGTGCGGACCGACCATCCGCTGGCGGGCAGGCGCCTGACGGTTCAGGCTTTCGCCCGCTGCCCACAGGCGGTAGTGCGCCTGGCCTCGGGTATCCAGGACCGTGTGGACGACACGCTCGCCGAGCAGGGTCTCGCACGTCAACAGGTACTGGACATGCCGTCCTATCTCATGCTTCCTCCGCTGCTGGCTGCAGGTGATTGGCTTGCGGTGGTTCCAGGTCAGTTGGCCGATGCCTTTGCTCGCCACGGCAGGCTCAGATCGCTGAAACTGCCCTTCGAGTTGCCACCCAGTGTGATTCGCATGCACTGGCACAAGCGCTTTCATGAGGACAGCGCCAACATGTGGCTGCGCGGGTTGATCACTGGCGAACTGGGCAGTGACTGACACCGATTGCCTTGCGTATCGCCTCAGCGACTCGTCATGAACCCGGCTCAACTCTGCCTTGCAGCCGTGTTGCGCCTGCGAAACACAATCAATCGATCATTTCTTGGCCCACTTTTGGCCCACCAAAACAAAAAAGCCACCCGAGGGTGGCTTATCTTGTTGATTACTAACGCTTTTTTTGGTGGGCGGTGCAGGGTTCGAACCTGCGACCCCTGCCGTGTGAATGACGAAAAACGAAACTTTGCGGGACCTTCTGGGACCCCGTTTGCCTATGAAACTTGTCTCTCGAAATCCCACGGTGTTCAATGGTGTTTGGCCCACTTTTGGCCCACTCTGAGCCAGCTGTTTTGGCCCACTTTGGCCCACCACCCCGAGGTAGGAATTATGGCAAGGATCGACACTTGGGCTGCTGCCGCTTCCGTTGACACCGACCTAAGTTCTTTGAGCTTTCGCGAACTGTGCGGAACTGAGATAGCCGAGCGTCGAATGCCGGCGCCTCGGGCGGTAGAAGCACTCGATGTAGTCGAACACATCTGAACAGTCCGGCCCTCGCGTCCGGTACACCTTGCTCGCAGTGCGCTCGGTCCTGAGTGAGCTGAAGAAACTCTCCAGGGCCGAGTTGTCCCAGACCTCGCCAGTCCTGCTAACGCAGCATGTGATGCCCTGGTCGTCCAGCAGCTTCTGGAAGTGCTCGCTGGTGTACTGAGTGGATACAACCTATTGAAGCTTCACAGCCAGGCGACGTGATTGCGGGCGTTCCCAGGGACATCCACGCCATCGCTCAGGGCCACAAACGCGCAGGATCGGCGATGCTGAGCGGCCTTTTCCCGGGCTGCGGTCTCTGCGGATCGGATCGCCGCTAGCGGTCTTGGAGAGGAAGGACACTGACAGGAGCAACCAGCCACTTACCAGCGTCCTTCGGTCCTCCTTTTGGCTCAGGGGGAACAAGTGGGGGAACACGCGCAAAACCGCACACGGAAAACCCAGTATTCATGCGGCCTCGATAGCTTTGTTCGAATTCCTCCGGGCAGGCCAGTCCCCTACGCCCCGTGGGCGGCTCGCTGTGACGGCGGTGCAACGTCGATGGCCGACCCCATGGCACATCGCTGTGGCGCCGCATCCGGCGCCGATCAGCAAAAAGCCCGCACCGTCGGCTGACGATGCGGGCTGGGGTGTGGTGCCGGTTGTCGGATTCGAACTGACGACCTACCGCTTACAAGGCGGGTGCTCTACCAGCTGAGCTAAACCGGCGTGGATGGCGCAGCGATTCTAGCCGCTGGCTCATCCCGTATCACTTGACGCGCTTGAGCGCGGGGCGCTGGCGTGGCGGCGTGGGCGGGTCGGTCGGGACACCGCCGTCGTCTTCGGCAGTGGCCGCCGTGGGCACCAGCTGGATGCCGCCGCGTGGTGCCGCGATACCGGGCGCAGGCGCGGCCGCTGCGCTGGCCGGGGCCTCGGGCTCGTCGGTGGCGTCGTCCTCCGACGACTGCGCCACCGGCACCGGAAACGCCATGCCCTGGCCGTTCTCACGGGCGTAGATGGCGATCACGCGGTCCACCGGCACGCTGATG
>WBZM01000108.1_pt2 | contig 30876 bp, 21 predicted proteins | sample 5204271 | NCBI WGS metagenome assembly WBZM01 (sample SAMN12344346, study PRJNA552823) | activated sludge metagenome | biome: Activated sludge suspended growth; feature: Nitrification reactor; material: Wastewater; isolation source: activated sludge from nitrification reactor of wastewater... | reverse complement strand
CGACCCGATGCCGATGCCGAGGAACGACAAGGTGGACTCCATCAATATTGCGGAAGCGGCCCCAAATGCCACCACTATCAGCACCGGGCCAATGGCATTCGGCAGCGCATGGCGCCAAAGGATGCGCCACTCAGGGAAGGCCATCGCACGGGCAGCTTCCACATAATTTAGGTTTCGGATGCGCAGCAACTCGGCCCGAAGAAAGCGGGTCACGGGCGTCCAACGCAGTAGGCCAATGATGGCCATCACATAAAAAATCGAACTTTTTTGCAGCACGGCCACCATTGCCAGCAAGAGCAGCAAGCCGGGCACGGCGTTCATCACCTCCACCATCCGCATGATGAGCAGGTCGAGCGGAAGCGTGACGCAGCGGGGCTTCGCCCATTTTTTGATGAAAAAATTGAGGCGGTTGGCCAGCACGAGTATGGCTGCCGCAATAAAGGCGCTCCGCAACAACTCCAGCCCCAGCCCGCCGTTTTTGGCCGCTTCAGATAGGGCGAAACCCCTCACATAGAAGCCATAGAACCAAGCAAAGAACAATCCCAATAGCATCAGCACGATGCCCGTCCAACTGACCTGCATCCGGTCGTCGCCGAAAAAACCCGCCAATGAGCCTAACAGGATACCTATCAACGTGGCGATGCCCATCGAAATGATGCCCACCAGAAGCGCCACCCTCGTGCCCGACACCATGCCTGCGGCAACGTCACGCCCCAATTGGTCGGCACCGAGCCAGTGCCGCCACCGCAGCGACTTCACCGACTGGCTCCCAAACGGACTACTACGGATGTTCCGCATATCCAATGTGGTGGAAGAATAAGGAATGGGCGGAAAAATGGCGGTTTCGTACCGGTGCTCTTCCCAGCTTTTTTGCAGGAAGACCGTGTCCCATTTTGCGAAGCCCAAATCAACGGCGTACTGCTTGAACACTGGGAAATAGGAGTTGCCGCCCAATTTGCAGTACAGCGGTTTCTCATTGGCGATGAAATCAGCCAATAGCGCCACGATGCCCAAGCCCACCAGCACCCGCCACGACCATCGGGCAGCCCTCCCTTTGCGGAAGCGTTGCCAGACCTGCCCCCAAGGGCTTTGGGCAAGGGAAGTTGGGAGGGAATTTGCTTTTTTTTGGAAGAACACCTAATTCACATTTATTGCTTCACTTCACTATGCACCGTATTTATCACCACAGGTGCCTGCCCGCCGCTCCCGCCCGACGAGTTCCCCGTGCTCTGGATGGTGATGATTTTCTTCAGTACATCGAACCAGAACGGGGCGCCGAGCGAAATGGCCAGCGCCGTGATGAACCAGCCCAATATTCGCTGGAACCAAATGGCAGGGCGGATGAACAAATCGGAGCGATCCCAGCCCAAGCCAAGGATGTTGCTGGCCGTGCGAAATTCGGGGGTGGACACAAATTCCTTCACGCCTTGTTTTATCTCGCCGCCCGTGAGTTGCCCCGGCTGCTGTTGGGTGAGACTGGGCAGGGTATCATTTTCGTTGGCAAATGATTTGGCCAAGGTGGCGAGCTTCTGGCGGTTGGCCGCATTGTTGGTCAAGTGCGAATAAATCTGGAAACTGTCGGCGTTCAATACGATAGCAATGCCAAGCCCCACGAAGAAGGTGACGTATTGCAGGTGCCGCTTGTACCATCCGCTCGACTGGGCCATCACATCATCGAACCAGGTTTGCATCCGGGCCTTGAATGCTTCCACAGTGGTGTGGCCTTCCTCTTTGAATTGCTCCAGCACCGCTCTTAGCTTGCTGTCTTCTGGCACGCCATTGATGATGTCCTCCACCTTTGTGATCGCTTGGTTTTTTTTCTTTAAAATATTGGTGAGTATCGAGGTGAAGTTAGCCGCACTGAGGTAGGCTGGTGCTTGCGATTTACGAAGCACGACCTTGTGCTGCATCATTTGCCCAAACAGCGGGTTCTTCATGAACTTGTCGAAAACCTCTGGCTTGTCATCGTACTCCAACAACCGCTTTAAAGCTTCTTCCAGGTAAAAACCACGCCAGCCCCTCCATGCAGAAACCAGTTCGTTCAAAGTGGTGCCCAGCAGGCTGAGCAACATAAACGTGAATATCATTCCAATGATGACTTCGAGCATTGCCATATTTGCAAGAATTTTGAATGGTGAATCTTGCGGGAAAGGTAGTCAAATCCGACATTTTTCACCTTTTGAAATAAGTAACGGCTAAAAAATAAGTTCCCGGTTTTGGCCAGCCTCCGGCTGGCCAAAACCGGGAACCTCTCTCTTTTTTCGGCGGCTCCGCCGCCGAAAAAAGAGATTTAGGTTGGGTGATCCGCAACTTGCGTTAAGGTAAAAAAAGATAGCAGGTCGGAAGGATTGAAGTCAGGCGGGCGATTTGATGTAGCGTAGCTGTTTGATGTCCTTACCGCTTCGCCGGAAGACCTGCCCGAGGCAGATAAACGTGACATTTAAAGGGCGAAGCGAAAATTTTGCTTTGCAAAATTTTCGCTTCGCCCTTTACGGGGAACACTGCTGCCAAGAACTTTGGGCACTATTGCCAAACGGCCTTAAACGAGCCAGATATAGCCGCCGTCGTTGCTCTTCGTGGAATTCAATTCAATGCTTTTTGCGTCAGTGGCGGGTTTCTCTGGGGGAACTGGTGCTTTTTCTTTTTGCTTGTTTTTCATGATTAGGGAGTATTTTGACTTGATTCAATAATGGATGACAAACTTGATATTTTCTTACACCAACCGGCTTCACCCTTACAGAAGGTGGAGCACCCAGACTTTGTTCGACAGGGCCTCCGCTTGTTTGTTAAACGGGACGACCTGCTGAACCCGCACGTCTCTGGCAACAAGTGGCGCAAACTGAAGCACAACCTTTTCGAGGCCAGACGGCAGGGCTGCACAAGACTCGTTACTTTCGGAGGTGCGTACAGCAACCATCTCGCTGCCGTTGCAGCGGCTGGTCGTGAGTTTGGTTTTTCAACGGTAGGTGTAGTCAGTGGTGAGGAAAGCAGTGCAGGAAACCCGACCTTGGGCTTCGCTCTTCAATGTGGGATGGAGTTGCGCTTCACAAGCCGGGCAAATATGCGGAATTTGTCCGAAGCCGAGTTAATAAGATTCCTGAAAATTGACACGGAAAAGACAATTATACTGCCGCAAGGTGGTGCCAATTGCTTGGCCCTCGCTGGCTGCCGTGAAATCGTGGAAGAAACAACTGCACAGCTCGGCCACCAGCCCGATTTTTTCATCACAGCATGCGGAACGGGCGCAACCTTGGCGGGCATTGCCACAGGGTTGGAGAATAGTGGCAAGGCCATCGGCATCGCCGTTCTGAAAGGCGGCTTTTTGCAAAAAGAAGTAGAAAAATTGAGGGAGCAGTGCCACCATTCATTTGTCATTCCCGAAGGGAACCTACATCCGCAATCCACCCCAAAGGGAACTGCAATCGTCCTTGACGCTTTCCACCACGGTGGCTACGCCAAATGGACGCCGGAACTCATCCATTTTATCAATGATTTTAAGGAAAAAACAGGCATCCCGCTCGATCCTATCTATACTGGAAAGGCATTCTATGCGGCGGTGAAATTGGCGGAGCAGGGTTATTTTCCAGCAGGTTCGAGCGTCGTGCTGGTGCACACGGGCGGGCTACAAGGGATTGCTGGGTTTAATGAACGATTTGGGAATTTGATTTTATAGGAAGGGAGGTACAAGCAGCGGTTAAGTGCGCCGCTGCTATCCCGGAAAGGGCGAAACGAAAATTTTGCTTTGCAAAATTTTCGTTTCGCCACACCCGAGGATTCACCAAGCAGCTTATCGCCTTGGCTGCGGCGGTGTAGTTGGATTCACTTTTTCCCGTTTCTGCTGCTGGTGCAACACCTCGCTTTCGGCAGCCTTTTGCTTTGCCTTTTTATTGGCCTCCCGCATGACCTTGCCCTGCTCAATGCGCTCGCCGTTCACGTCCATGCTTTTTGGCAAGCCATAGGCTTCGGGGTTGAGGTACTTGCCCCGGTTCTCTGGCTCTTTTTCCACCTCCGGCACAATGCGGTTCTGGTCGGCATAGGGGTCTTTGCGGATGCCCGTTACCTGCCAGCTCACCTTCACGTTTGGCTTGTCGGTCTGGATGACGAACTTGTTATTCGCTACCTCTTGTGAAACAATGGCTTGCGCAAAAGTCCCGATGGCGGTGAGCTGGTACCTGAAATCCTTGTTGAGCGACATGAAATAGCCCGGCAGTTCGACCGTGGCAAAGCCGTTGGCGTCGGTGGTGGCATTGCCGTTATAGACGTTCATCATGTCGGGGCTTTCCACGAAGGAATGTACGAGGTATTTGTTGGCCGGGTCTTGCGGGTGGTCAATCTTGAAGGTGCCCGCCGATTTGGACAGTGTGCCCGCCACGTGTACCCTTCCATTGAAATAGCCAGCATAACCATTGCTGTTGTTGTGGTACCCCCATATTGCATAGGCCGAGGTGCCTCCATTTGTCTCACCTACGACAGCATCCCAAGTTTCACTGTAGCCGTCCACAGCTCTATAATTGTTTGATTGTCCGTGCACACCCACACCGTCATAAGAATTGCCGTAAACACCATAATTCTCGCTCCCAGATTCGGCACTGCCATAAACTCCATAGTTAATACCCGTACCAGTAGCATAGGAAGATGTGCCGTAATTAGTGCCGCTGCCACCGACCACATTGTTCGTTGCACCAATATAAGATTGACTCCCAGACGGATACACCTGGGAAAGGGAGCCACGATAACCTCCCTCAAACTCCCCACCAATGCCGTAATAATCAACAGGCTTGGAGTAGCCCCGGACGCCTATCATGTCCACTGCGTCACTGCCAACATATTCACCCAGCAATACGGTAGCATCGTCTGAATTATAATTGCCAGTCGTAAAATTGCCACCATGACCTGTTTCGCTGTAACCACTGAAAGCATCGCCAGCACCATTTGCGGTTGCCGCCACACCATGACCAGAACCTTGGTTGTAAACACCAATAGCAGGGGCTGTACTCAAGTTGTTAGAGATACCAGCATAAATCGCCTCCCAAGTGTTGGTCGTGTTTTGCACTTCCAATGGGGCCAGTCCCGAAGTGTTACCAATCACCACGCTTCCGCCAGTATTGTTGTTGTAGATGTCACCAGCATTTGCCGACCAAGTAGAATTGATGGTAGAACCAGCAATACTGATGCCCGTGCCAGCCGTATAGGAGCCAGCAGGACCTTGCGGGCCTTGAAGTCCCTGTGGGCCTTGCGCTCCAGCTGGGCCAGCAGGGCCTTGTGGGCCAGCTGCACCCGCTGGGCCAGCCGGGCCAGTTGTTCCTTGCGGGCCTTGCGCACCCGTTGCGCCAGCCGGGCCGGTTGCTCCTTGCGGGCCTTGGGGACCGGCTGGGCCAGCAGGGCCTGCCGGTGCGCTGCCCGGTGCCCAAGCGGAGCCATTCCATAGCAGCGCCTGACCGTTGGAGGCACCGCTTTGGGCAATGGTGAGCGGGTTGGCAGGTGTGCCATTTCCACTTAGAACATTAGTTGTGTTGACGGTCTGTGTACCCCAGTTGTCGCCACCGCCGCCGCTGCTCGGCAGGGTTACGGAGCCACCGCCATTGCTTAGGGTGAGCACCGTACCGGAAATGCTGATGGTCTGCAATTCGTTGGAGGTACTGGCATCCGTCGCACTGATGGTATTGCCGCTGATGCTGATGCCCGAACCAGCCGTATAGGTGGTGCCAGTGGGGAGCGTAACCGAACCACCACCGTTGCTCAGCGTCAATTGGTTGCCACTGACGCTCAACTGTTGGATTTCATTGGAAGCCGAATTGTCATTATCGCCCGTGTTGGAGATGACGTTGCCACTGATACTGATGCCACTGCCAGCCGTGTAACTGCCACCGCCACTGCTTACGGTGGAGGGTGCCCAGGCCGAACCGTTCCAGACAAGAGCCTGGCCGCTGCTTGCACCGTTCTGGGCAATGGTGAGCGGACTGACAGGTGTACCGTTGCCGCTAAGAGCGGAAGACGTGTTGACCGTCTGCGTGCCCCAATTATCGCCACCACCGCCCACGCTTGGAAGGGTGACGGAACCGCCACCATTGGAGAGCGAAAGCACCGTACCGGAGATGGTGAGCGTCTGCAATTCGTTGGAGGTCGAGTTGTCGCCATCACCTGTGTTGGAGATGATGTTGCCACTGATGCTGATACCACTGCCAGCGGTATAGGTTGTGCCAGTCGGCAGGGTCACGGAGCCGCCGCCATTGGAGAGGCTCAATTGGTTGCCGCTCAGGGTGAGTGACTGGATTTCATTGCCAGCGTCGGTGTCGTTGTCCCCTTCGACCGAGCCTGCTTTCTCCGCATAAAGCGAATAGGGCACGCTGAGCAATTGGGACGTGCCGAGGTCGGTATAAGTGGCCCCACCTGCCGGGTCGAACTCGACCTGCAAATAATAGGTGCCATTGCTCCAGTCAATTGTGTTGAAACTGCCAGCTGTGGTAGTGCCCTGGCCGACGTTCACCGAGAATACACCTGCACTGTTGGTAGTGGGAAAATGACGCTCTCTGTAGATGACGGTACCTGTGGCTGTTCCAAAGCGAATGGTCAATTGTAGGCCGATATTGCCTGTGACGACCGTGCTGCCATTGCGGGCAACACCTTGGTATTTAAAACTTTGTGGTGCTTGCGCAAAGAGGGTAAGGCCTCCAACGAGGAGGAAGCATAGGGTGGTAATGATACTTTTCATTGGTTAAAGTTTTTGGATTTTGAAAGAAGAATAAGCGCCTTTTTCGTCCTTGACCACAAGGAAGTAGGAGGCCGCAGGGTAGGTGGCCATCGAAATCGCAAACGTTTCGGTGGGGAAGCCCAGTTCAATGGTCTGAAGGACTTTGCCATCCAAGGCTACAAGCTCCGCAACGAGCGGCTCAGGTGCATCAGCAGTAACGTAGAGGGTCTGTGCGGTGGGATTCGGGAAAACCACCACATCGTAGGCCAATGCGGCATCGTGCGTGCCAGTTGTGCCTGCGCCCCCCTGCTGGAAGCCCTGGCTCACCGTCAATCCCGATGCGGTGTGGGATTCGGTCATCGGTTCGCCCAAGGTCCAACTAAGGCTAAGGCTGCCCGATGTGGCTTCCGCCCCACCTGCCGCCAAGACCGAACGCTCTTGTTCCACTTGCGCCAACAGGGGCACTTGTGCCAACAGGAGCATCAGAAGCATGGTAATGAATTGTTTCATATAAAATTAAGGGTTGTGATTACAGCTTCGATTTGGTGTACCTCAATGTGACGAATAGCCTTGCGTTGTATATGGAAGGATTATTTGGAGCAGTTTCGCAATGGGGTCAAATTTGGTTTAAGGTATTCACTTCTCCAAAGTTTTGAGGCTAAAAGAACCATGCAATGTTATTGTCTTCTATCTGGTTATGGCTCCAAAATTTACGGCTGGCGGGAATGGCTTCACAAATGGTAGGTTATGCCCTACGAAATACAAAAGGCGACTGGTTGTCCCAGTCACCTTTTGACCTCACGTTGAGTAATATTCTGTCTAAGTTGCCACAGTTCGTTGTAAAGGGCGAATCGAAAATTTTGCTCCACAAAGTTTTCGATTTGCCGACCCTGCGAGGAGTCCGGCCTATCGGCGAAGCGTGGAAGCAATAACCAACACCCTCAATCAATCCACCACCGAACCCCTGCATAGCCCCTCGCCCCGACCAGTGGGCCCCATACCTGCATCGCATCAAAATATTGCCCGAATGGGTTCTGCCAATCCACGATGGCTGCCTCTTGGCGGTAGTCGGTCAGGTTCTCGCCACCAATGTAGAACTCGATGTTCTTGTAGTTGCGGCTCACCTGTGCATTGAGTGTAATATAGGCCGGCGATTCACCCGTAAAATCGGTAATCAGCTCCGATGGAACGTTGTGGTTGTGCGCAAAGCGTTGTTTGCCAACGAGTTGCGTGTAGGAACTGAATGCCCATTTCTGGTTGGGCGTCTTGTAGTTCAGCGTCAGGAGGCCCCGGTGGCGGGCCGTCATCGGGCGCTGGATGGTGCTGCTGCTGCCGAGGTAGGTGACCTGCACGTCGTTCAGTTTATAGGCCAGCTTCATGTCGAAGCCCTTGAACGGCGCCCAAGTGCCGAGCACGAGCAGGGAGTTGGAGTAGCTTTTTCCATCCAAATTATAGAAAAGCACCTTGCCGTGCTGGCTCTCCATGTCCATCACCACTTGGTTCACGAAATGGGTGCGGTAAAGGTCGGCGATAAAACTGGCGCTCTTTCCGGCGAGTTTAAAGCTCTTCGTGAAATTCAGCCCCACGTTCCAAGCATCCTCGATATCGAGTTGGCGCTGGTCCACCACGAACTGGCGATTGCTGGCCATCACGGCCATGTTCTCGCTCAGGATTTGCGCAGAGCGCACGCCCCTGCCCCCGCTCATGCGCAGGATGGTGTTGTCGTTGAAATTGTACTTGAGGTTCAGCCTCGGCGTGGCAAAAAAGCCGAAACGGTTGTGATGGTCGAAGCGCAGCCCTGCGATGACGCCGAACTTACCCCTGTTGAACACGTACTCCCCGAACGCACCGGGCATGGTCTCCACCCGGCTGAAATCGGCATCGTTGAGGAACTCGTCGTAGTCGTCGTGCTGGAAGCTGGCCCCCACGTTGATTTTATGGTCGGTAGTGCCGATGAAGCTGGCGTATAGTAGGTTGGCGTAGAAATTCCGTTGCTGGCCATTGTAGCGGGTATTGCCGAAGTTGTTCTTCATGTCGTGCACCGAGCCGCCGTAGATGAAGCCAACAGAGGTCTCCGGCTTCATGAAGCCCACGTAGCCGAACTTGCCGAACACATCCACCCGGCGGTTGCTTTGGTCAATCTTATAGACCGAGCCGGGCAGGTCAGCCACGTCGTCGAAAGCCGTCGTTTGGCCGCTGCGGCGCTCGTCGTCCAAGACTTGTACATTGAGTTGGGTGCTGAAATTATCGGCCACCCAATAGTTGCGCCACAGCGCAATGAGGCTGGTCTTCTTCGGCTGGTCAATGAAGCCGTCCTCGTTACGGTCGAACTCGCCCTGCGTACTGCTGCCATGCAGCAGAAGGCCACTGCTGAAATGCTCGCCGAACTTGTGGTTGGCGTGCAGGTTGATTTCGCCCCGCCCAATCGTTGAACCGAACAGGTTCACGAACAACTGCTTGTCGTTCCAGGGCTTCACCACTTCGGTGTTGATCTGCCCCGTGATGGCCTGCGGGCCGTTCTGCACCGTGCTGGTCCCCTTCGAAACCTGAATACCGCTTACCCAGGTGCCGGGGATGTACTCCAAGGCCAGCGGGCTGCCAAGGCCCGTGTAAACAGGCCGTTTTTCCATCAACAACTGCGAGTAGATGCCCCGCAAACCCAGCATCTGGATTTCGGAAGCGGAGGTCACGGCGTCCTGCCGCATCACGTCCACGCTGCCGTTGGTCTCGAAACTCTCCGAGAGGTTGCAGCAGGCCGCTTTTTTCAACTCGCAAGAGGTGATTTGCTCCATGTTGAGCGTACCGAGGGTGGAGGTATAGGTATCTCCCCGGTGTTCGGAGACAGTGACGGTTTCGAGTTCGGTCACGCCCTCGATTTTGATGAGGGCCGTGTCCTCGTGCGGGAACATTTGGATGCTGACGGGGTTGTAGCCCACGTACTGAATGATGAGGTTGGCGGTGTCAAGGCGTTTTTCAATCCAGAAATCGCCGTTTTCGTCCGTCACCGTGCCAAGGTCAGTGCCCTCCCAAACGACGGAGGCCCCGATGAGCGTCTCGCCGTTTTCGTTGAAAACGTTGCCGTAGAGCATTTTCTTGTCCTGTGCTACCGCAATGGATAATAGGCTGAATATGAAACAGATAGTTAAGGTTAGCGCTCTCATTTTAGATTTTTTTGGCAGCAGAAAAATAAATGCTGCAATGATAACTTTCCTGTATAAGCAGGGGTAACTGATTAAATGGGATTTAACCAGCGAGCACTAACAAAGGAAGGATTGAATCCAAGGCAAAAGCGTTTTGCCAGCGGGCGGTGGGGGTAGGTCTTGCTGCCAGCGGAGCAGCATTTTTTCGCCTGCGGCGATGCTTGGAGCCAGGTCAAAAGCGGGTTGTTGCGGAGCAACAAAATGAAGCGGCTTGAGGTCAAAAAACGTGGGCAGGAGGTACTTCGCATCCAGCTTCACAAACTGCGAGGTGCAGTCGGAGCAGTTGTGCTTCTCGGCGTCGGTCGAACTGCTACAGATATTGCCCTTGCAACAGCTTTTGTCGGGCGATTGCTTTTCGGCCATTTCGCACGGCTCATCGGGGCGGAAAATGGAAGTGACCATTTCCCCCTTGCAATAGCAGTACAGGTGGTGTACGCTAAGCCCCGTGGTAGCCACGAAAATTGTGACTGCCAACAGGTAAACCGTTATATGTCGAAGTAGCTGCTTCACCGTTTTTCAAAAGCACTGCAAAAATAGGGGCAAAAAAGACGCCATCCTATACTTGCCTTGAAATTAACGTTGCGTTAAAAACGCCCGAAGCAGCCTATTGTTTCGCCGTATCTGTTCAGCATCGCCGAAAGGCGGGACTCCTGAAAGGTGCGGCACATTGGTTTTTTGTTGAGGCAAAAAACCAATGTGCCGCACCTTAAAAAACTTATCGGCGGCTGGCGGCGGAGCCGCCAGCCGCCGATAAGTTTTTTAAAGTGAAACGGCATCCCCCCCTATTTCAACAGCTCGTCCAGCACATTCCCAGCGGCATCGTACAGCACGGCTTGCAGCGGCATTTGCCCGATGGCGTGGGTGGCGCAGCTCAGGCAGGGGTCGTAGGCACGAATGGCGATTTCGACTTGGTTGAGCAGCGTGTCCGTCAGCTTGGGCTGGCCACTGAGCACGTTGTTGGCGACCCAGCGTACGGCCCGGTTCATCGGCTCGTTGTTGTGCGTGGTGCTCACGATGAGGTTGCAGCGGGTAATCATGCCCTTTTCGTCGGCCTGGTAGTGGTGGATGAGCGTGCCCCTCGGTGCCTCCACGATGCCGATGCCCTCTGGCCGACGATGGCCTTGGCGCAGGATGTCGTCGCTGAGAATATCGGGGTCGTGCAGCAGCGACTGCATCAACTCGGCGCAGTGCAGCATCTCGATGAGCCTTGCCCAGTGGAAGTGCATCGTGTGGTGGTTCGGCTTGCCGCCCGTGTAGTTTTTGTAAATCTCAAATTCGGCTTGTGCCAATGGCGTACCGATGCTGTCGCAAACGTTCAGCCGGGCCAGCGGCCCTACCCTGCTCCAGCCGTTCTCCCGGCCCAAGTGGCGCAGGTACGGGAACTTCAGGAACGACCAAGGCTCCACGCCTTCGGCAAAATAATTCAGGTAGTCCACGTCCCGGATATCGTCGAGGGTTCGGTTGCCGTCGGCATCAATCGCCCGGAGGCGGCCATCGTAAAGTTCGAGCGAGCCGTCGTTGGCGTTCACGAGGCCGAGGTGGCCGCTTGGGTAGGAGGCAAAACTGTCGAGCCAAGCGGCATTTTTCCCGTGATAGTCCTTGATAAAAGCCATGACCTCCAACATCCACTCAATCATCGTGTCCACACTGGGCAGGTCTTTTCCGTTCAAAAAATAGTCCCGGTCCTCCAGCGTCAGGTGCTTGTGTACGCCGCCCGGCACGGCGGCGATGCCGTGTATGCGCTTGCCCGCAATGGCCCGTATGATTTCCTGCCCGAACTTTCGCATGAGGATGCCCTTCTTGGCTAATTCCTTGTTCTCCAAGGCCACGGCCACCACGTTCCGCTTTTCGACGGGCGCATCCACGCCAAACAGCAGGTCAGGCGAAGCCAAGTAGAAGAAGTGCAGGGCATGGGATTGGAAAATCTGCCCGTAGTGCAGCAACCGCCTGATTTTGGTAGCCGTGGGCGAGAGGTCTTTCGGGTCGAGGCCCGCCAATTGGTCAATGGCCTTTGCTGCCGCAATATGGTGGCTCACCGGACAGATGCCGCAAAGCCGCTGCACCAGCACGGGCGCTTCCCAATAGGGCCGCCCCTGTATGAACCGCTCGAATCCCCGAAACTCAACGATATGGAAGAAGCTGTCCTTCACCTGTCCATCCTCATCAAGGTGGATGGTGACTTTTCCGTGGCCTTCTACACGGGTGACGGGTTCTATGATGACTTTTTGCATTACAAGAGATTTCAATTTTGAGGGGGCTTGGGGGCAGAATGCCCCCGAAATCCCCTTTCATTTGGGCAGCGGCGGCTCCGCCGCCGCTGCCCAAATGAAGTTTTAGGGTGTTTTTAAAAATTGCTCCGCAATTTTTAAAAACACCCTTTCAGTCATATTTAAACTCCGGATACACCACCGAAAAATCCGCCCCAAACAGGACGTTCTTCACCATCTTCCAGATATGGTTGGCGCTGGGCGGGCAACCGGGTATGAAATAATCAATATCCACCACCTCGCTGCAAGCATAGACCTTGTCCAGAATCTTGGGGATATCCTCGTGGTTTGGAATAATCGCCGCCTCGTTTTCACTGGTGAACGAGTGCAGGTAGGCTTCTTCGAGGCATTCCCGCAGGGGCACCATATTGCGCATGGCGGGCAAGCCACCCCAGATGGAGCACTCGCCGACCGCCACGAGGATGTCGCATTTCTTGCGGAACTCCCGCAGCACCTCCACGTTCTCGGAATTGCAGCAGCCGCCCTCAATCAATCCCACATCCACTTTTTTCGTGAAATGCTTGATGTCCGTCAGCGGCGACTTGTTGAATTCCACCAAGTCCACGAGGTCGAGGATGCCCGTGTCGAGGTCGAGCATGGACATGTGGCAGCCGAAGCAGCCCGCCAACGAAACCGTGGCAATGACTTTTTTCTCGCCGTTTTTCGCAGTGGGTGTTAGCGTTTTTTCCATCGGAACATTTTCATTTTCCCCGTGGTGTACACCCTCAATATCGTATTTGCGGTCGCCGAAAGGCCGTGACAAACTTTTGCCCCGCACCAAAATCGAACCGGTCGGGCAGATGTGCATGGCCCGCATGGCCTGTTCCTCGGTCAGCTTGGCCTCCTGTTCGTAGTCAATGGCCACCTCCGTGTCGTTGCCCCGGTGGGCGAAGCTGAAGACCCGTTTGCCGTCGTCGGTGAGCACCTCGTCCACGCAGCGGCGGCAGCGGATGCAGCGGTTGTGCTCAATGACCATCCGCTTGGGGTTGTAGTCAATGATGCGGTCCACGAACAAGTGCGGGAAGCGGCTCATCTGCACCCCCAACTCGTAGCCCATGCCTTGCAGGTCGCAGTCGCCGCTCTTCTCGCAGGCGGGGCAGAAGTGGTTGCCTTCGGCAAAAAGCATCTCCACCATCGCCTTGCGGGTATCGTGCAGCGTCGGGTCGTCGTGTACGACCACGTTCATGCCGTTGCGGGCAAGGGTGGTGCAACTGGCCACATGCCGCCCGTTGACCTCCACCGTGCAGACCCGGCAAGTGCCGAGCGGCGGGTCAATATGTTCGTAATAGCAGAGCGATGGCACGTCCACCCCCGCCTGCCGTATGGCGTTGATGAGCAATGTCCCGTCCTCTACTTGGACTTCTTTGCCGTCTATGGTGATGGTGATTGGATTTTGCATATTCGCAGATTTAAATCCTTTATTGTTTTGTATTGGGGGTTGGGGCGAAGCCCCAAGGCGTCTCTCTCCCCGCACCAGCGCCTCCAGCGCTGGTGCGGGGAGGAAGGAGCCTTTTGGGGCGGCTGCGCCGCCCCAAGCCCCATGCTTTTCAACTCACCCTACCTCCCCCACCGCTTCCTCGTACTCCCGCACCGCCCGTTCCATGTCGAAGCCGTGGCTGAGGCGGCTGCCCGATTTGTCCACCCGGCAGTCGAAGTATTCGGGGAATTTGTGGATGGCGTCAATGATGCTGTTCGGGGCCATTTGGCCAAGGCCGCAGCGGCTGTTCTGCTTGATGGTGGCGCCCCAGTCCTCGACTTCCACGAGGTCACGCAGCGAGCAAAGGCCCAATTGCAGCTTTTCCAATTTGCGGTTCAGGATGAAATTGCCCGCCCTGCACGGAGTACAGATGCCGCAGCTTTCGTGCTTGAAGAAATTGTTGAAATTCAGCAAGATTTGCAGCAGGTCACGGCTTTTGTTGAACACCATGAACGAGCCGCCGCAGAGCAGGTCTTCCTTGCAAAGGCGGCGGCTGCACTCTTTCATCGAAACGGCCGTGCCGCTCGGCCCGCTCACCTGCACGTAGTGGGGGTCATTTGCTTCGCAAAGCGTCAAAAGCTCGCCCAAGTGCATGCCCCATTCTATTTCATAAATGCCCGGTTTGGCGCAGTCGCCGCTGATGGAAATCAGCTTCGTGCCGGGCGAGTCCTTTGTGCCGAGTTCCCGCATGCGGGCTGGCCCGTTTTCGAGGATGCGGGCGGCAGTGGCGTAGGTCTCCACGTTGTTCACCAAAGTCGGTTTGGAGAGGTAGCCCCGCTCGACCGGGAAGTAGCGGCGGGTGCGGGGTTCGCCCCGCTTGCCTTCGAGGGAGTTGAGCAGGGCAGTCTCCTCGCCGCAGACATAAGCGCCAGCCCCAAGCTGCACCCGTATGTCGAAGGAGAAGGGCAGCTTGGCCGGGATATGGTCGCCGAGCCAGCCTTTTTCACGGAAATCTTCCAGCGTTTGCTCGATTTTTCCCTTTAGCCAACGGTACTCGGCCCGCAGGTAAATAATGCCCTCAGAAGCACCCACTGCATAAGCACCCAGCGCCATGCCCTCTATGACGAGGCCCGGCAGGGTGTTCAGCAGCACCCGGTCCTTGAAGGTGCCCGGCTCGCCCTCGTCGGCGTTGCAGACGACGAACTTGCGGTTGCTGTGGTTGCGGCGGCAGCTCTCCCATTTGATGCCCGTTGGGAAAAATGCGCCGCCCATGCCCATCAGCCCAGCGTCCTTCACCTGCTGGATGACCTCCATTGGCTCCAAGTCTTTCAGTTTTTGCAGGGCCGTACCCGGCACATAATCTTTCAGGATGAAGGCCCTATCGCCGGGCGTGAAGCGGATATTGTTCTTCGGCTCGTCGCAAATGGAAAGGGGCGTCGAGCCAGTTTTCAGTTTTGAAACAAGGGTTTTCACCTTCTGCGGCGTCAGTTCCGTCATGGGGCAGAAGTCCACCAAAGCCGCAGGCTCTTGGTCGCTGAGGCCGATGCAGGAGGTTTCATAGAAGCCGAAGGTGCCCGTCGGGTCAACTTTGCCGAGGGCGGCCCCGGTCTCTTTTTCAAAGGCCCGCTTCACCTCCTCGAAGCCGCTGAACTCCGACACGATGCTGTTGTTTAGGTAAATCGTGTGCTTGCCCGAAGGCTTGCGGTGGAAGAAATGGTAGAAAGACACGACCCCCTCGATTTCCACGGCGGAAACCCCGAACAGGGTGGACAATTGTGCAATATCGTTGTCGTCGAGGAAACCTTTTACATCGTGCATGGCCCAGATGGCGTTGAGCAATTGCGGGCGGGCGAGACTGATGGTTTGCATATATGTGCTTTTGGTGTGGTTCAAAAGTCACAGAAGTTTTGCTGGCTGGGGATGATAATGGTCAGGGGTTGGGGTGAGAAAAAACAGGGCGTTTCTTGAATTTTCCAAAGAATCCCTACCTTCCCGCTTTAACTTTTTCCAACATGAAAAACATCCACCTTATCACCTTCCTACTCGTTGCCCTTGCGGGCAATCTTGCTGCGCAAAACATCGGCGTCGGGGCCAAGCCGACCAAGGGCGCAAAAATCCATTTCGATGGCTCCGCCAAATCCCTTACCGACAACTGGAAATACTGGGAAGGCCCCCGTTTCAAGGCCGCCATGCCCATCAAATGGCAAATCGTGAAAGACCCTGCTGGCACGGGCACGGCCATGAACACCAACGACCCCGCCGCAGCGGGCGGCCTCTATGGTGCTGCCGACATCGTGACGAAGCAGGAGTTCCGTGACTTCCGGGCGCATGTCGAGTTCCTCATCCAAGACCCTGGCGGCAACAGCGGCGTTTACCTCCAAAACCGCTACGAAATCCAGGTGCTCGACGGCGACAGCACGGCGCACGGCCTTGCTGCCATCATCAACGAGCGGCGGGCACCCTACTACCTCTACAACGGCGTGGGCAAATGGAACTCGTACGACGTTGTGTTCCGGGCGGCCCGTTTCAAGGATGGGAAATTAGTCGAAAAACCAATGGTGACGCTGCATTTCAACGGCGTGAAAATCCACCAAAACCAGCAAATACAACAAGTGTGGGGCGGCCCCAACTCCGGCCTCGATGGCGGCAACGACGGCGGCAAGGGCATCACCGACCGCCCCGGTGGCCTCAAGCTGCAAGCCGAGGGCCACAACGTGCTCTACCGCAATATCTGGCTGGAAGAACTCAACCTCGACGCCCCGAACACCGACCTCATCGAACCGGGCAAGCCCGCCGTGGAGGCCGTGGCGATGCAGCCCCGCCTGCAACGGGTGCCCTTCAAGAGCACGGTGGACGGCCAAGAGCACGAGTTTTTCATGTACCTGCCCAAAGGGCACGACGGTGTGGTCGGCAAGAAATACCCCGTGTTGATGTTCCTGCACGGCAACGGCGAGCGGGGCAACGCCAAGGACGAACTCGACTATGTGCTCATCCACGGCCCGCTTTACGAGGCTTGGATTCAAAAGCGGGATTTGCCGTTCATCATCATTTCGCCGCAACTGCCCATGTTCGGCATGGACAAACGTGGCCTCCCTTATATTGACAACCGCAGCAAGGATTGGATTCCCAAGCGCCTCGCCGATGGCACGCCCGCCCGCAACTGGGGCGACCTGCCCCCAGGCCCCATGCTCGGTGCGGTGCAATCCGACACTTTCCCCGGCGGTAGGAAGACCCTGCCCGACGGTTGGGACAAAGTGGAGGACGACCTGCTCACGATGCTAAATTTTGCGCAGCAATACTACCAAGGGGACGCCCAGCGCACCTACCTCACCGGCCTCAGCTACGGTGGCTTTGGCACTTGGCATTTTGCCAGCACGCACCCGGAGCGGTTCGCCGCCATCGCCCCGGTGGTGGGCTGGGGGCATCCCGATTTCATGCCGCCCATTGCGAAAGCGAAAATCCCCACATGGACCTTTGCTGGCGGCCTCGACGGCGTGGTGCAGCCCCGCTATTTCTTCGCTGGCATCAATAAACTAAAGGAACTCGGCGCTCCCGATGTGCGCTTCACCATCCACGAGGACATGGGCCACGACACCTGGCGCAGGGTCTATGGCGGGCAGGATTTGTACGATTGGTTGTTGTCGAAGCGGAAAGAATAAAAGTACCGTTACACCCCGAAAGGGTTGAATTGAAAATTTTGCACAGTAAAATTTTCAATTCAACCTATAAAAAAAAACTCCCCGTCGGCTACTGGCGGAGAGTTTTTTTTTAGTGGCAGCAAATTGGTTTTTTGCCTCAGCAAAAAACCAATTTGCTGCCACTTTAGTAGTCTCGTTTATGCGAGGGAAACGTTTATTAGACCTTTGAGGTTTAGCAAACGCACACCATCAACTGGCCCGTACCACAATCTCCACGGCGGGGCTTTTCTTCTTTCCTTTCTTGCCATAGATGCGCAGGATGGACTGGCCGGGCGGCAGCCCCTCCACGGTGAACAACAGCTCGTTGAAGCCGTCAATGATGACCCATTTCCCCTCGATTTGCACCTGCACCAGGAAAAACGCATTGCCCGCCCGCTCCTCAATGCGCACGATGGCCGTGCCGGGGTTGGGGCCAGGGCTGACGAACTTGGCGCTGAAAACACTGGGCGTGTGGCTCGTGGTCTCCTCTTTGTTGAACTCAAAACCGCTCAGGCCGCCAATATAGCGGTCGTTGTTGGCCACAAAAAGCACATAAATGGAGAGCTGCCCCATCATGGAGTAAATCACACCGATTTGCTTTTCCAGTTCCAGGTCGGTATTGGCACTGCGGTCGGCCTCTGGCACTTTGGCGGCTTCGGCATCGTCAATGGCCTTTTTGAGACTCTCCATGCTGACGGGCGGTGCTGGAAAAGTAGCAGCATTGGTGCTCATGCCGCTGTAAACGGCCTTGGCATAATCAATGACAATGGCAGGGGATGTGTCTTCCCGAGGAAGTTTAATGACCAGTTTTTTACGTTTAGCCATGATTAAATGGTTTAAAGTGAATAAATAAGATTGATTTACGCTTTACGCTGAATTCGAATTGGTTTTTTGCCGGAACGGTTACGCTGGCTTTGGAATCATCCCGGTGGCTTCGGAACGGTTACAGTGGCTTCGGAGTCATTCCGATGGCTTCGGAACGATTACGCTGGCTTCGGAATCATCCCGATGGCTTCGGAACGGTTACGGTGGCTTCGGAATCATCCCGGTGGCTTCGGAACGGTTACGCTGGCTTCGGAACGGTTACAGCGGTGTCGCTTCTGTTGTTGGGCCTAATGCTCTGTCTGATTACTTTAAAAAATTGTGGCGACTGGTAGTCTATATTCAACGTTTGGTTTGCTGCCGTGCCGCCGAGCGGCGGCTTTGCGGGCTGGCTGTTCGGCGGCACGGCAGCAAGCCTTTATTACAGGACGTTTTTCTTTTTTATCGGCTTGAATTCCAATATTTCGTCACGTTTAGGTGATGTAACATATGGTTTTTTGTTTTTCCCATTTTTATCCATTATCCAAATATCCGAATTTTCGGATACCCTTGTATAAGCAAGGTATTTCCCATCTGGTGTCCAACGAGGCCATCTGTTGTCCAATGTGTCTGAGGTCAACTGTTTCATTCTATTGCCTTCAATGTCCATAATGTAAACGTCTGCTTTGCCATTAATAAAATAGTGGCATGCGATAGTTTTTCCATTTGGGGAGATATCCAATGCTCCATCATTACCAACCCTGTTTGTAAGTCTTGTATGATAACTGCCTGAAGTATCAGTAACAAATATTTCGCTATTCGTTATTCTATTGGCTGAATCTCTATCCATAAACGAAGTATAGAAAATACGGATTCCATCTGGATGAAAAGTCGGCGAACCATCTAATCTGTCATTAGATGTAATACGGACTGTTTTTCTGGTTGCAAGGTTCATTAAATAGATTTCGTATTGCTTATGGTCTATATTGGATACAAATAAAATGTTTTTTCCATCTGGAGAAAATGAGGGCCCATATTGGTCTAAAGTGTCGCTCGTTAATTGCGTCGTGGTATTCAATTTTACATCGTAAAGATAGAGGTCGTATTGTTTGTCAACTTGTTTTGCAAAAAGAATAAAATTCCTATCAGGGCTCCACTTGATTCCGTAGTCAACAAACTTATCGTTTGTGATATTGATAAGTTGGTCATTCGATAATGAAATGTATAAATCAAGACTTCCACCTCTATCAGAAATTAAGGCATAATCGTATTGAGTTACTTTGCAGGATGCAAGTATTAAAATCAATAAAAGTGAAATGTAAATCCTTGCCATTTAATGCCTTTAATATATCCAATAACAACGGCACTCCCGAAAACGGATAAGTAGCCATTACCTCCGCCCGCCCTGAAAGACATCCCAAGTTCCTAAAACTTGAAAAGCTTACCAGTGCACGAACGGCAGTTTACAAACCCTCCGAGCTTTTATCCACCCGGAAAGCGCATCCCAACCCCCGCCTTAATAGTATATCTGCAAAAAACAAACGGTAAGAAAACAATCCTTGCCATTTGCTTGGGTAATTATCTTGGTCAGTCGGAGTTGGGAGGCAATTTAGTTGGATGCAATTTGGAAAGAAAAACATTGCGAAAAAGCACCATTTACGGAACGGTTATGAGTTGTTAGGCAGCGGTGGGTTTGGTTTAGCGAACGGCTTCACGATTTTTTCATTTCAGAAAATGCGGCCCGTCGCTACCTTCGCTTCCGTACCATCAAAACAAAACGAACCGGCATGAAGTATTTCCTCGCCCTGTTTTTTTCCTGCTCCGCAATGGGGCTAATGGCCCAGGCGCCGCACCCGCACACCCACGACCGAAGCATCCATTTCCCCGACATCAATTCGGGGGGCATGGCGGGCTACCGCACGCTCGTCTGCGATTTCCACCAGCACACGGTCTTCAGCGATGGCAGCGTCTGGCCGGACATACGGGTGCAGGAGGCCGTGCGGGACAGCCTCGATGCGATTTCGCTCACCGAGCACCTGGAGTACCAGCCGCACAAGGACGACCTGCCCCACCCCGACCGCAACCGCTCCAATGCCATTGCGCAGCAGGCGGCCAAGGCGCATGACCTTATCGTCGTCAATGGCTCGGAAATCACCCGTGAGATGCCGCCCGGCCACAACAATGCCCTGTTCATCACCGACGCCAATAAACTGGTGGTGGACGACCCTTACAAGGCGTTTGAAGCTGCACAACAACAGGGCGCTTTCGTTTTTTGGAACCACCCGAACTGGGTCGCACAGACGAAGGACGGCATTGCGAAGCTGACGGATATGCACCGCCAACTCATCGCCAAAAAGCAGTTGCACGGCATCGAGGTGGTGAACGAGAGCACCTACTCCGACGAGGCCCTGCAAATCGCCCTCGACAACGGCCTCACGCTCATGGGCACTTCCGACATTCACGGGCTGATTGATTGGCAGTTCAGGATTGCGGAGGGCGGCCACCGCCCGGTGACGCTGGTTTTCGCCAAGGAACGCAGCGCCGAGGCCATCAAGGAGGCGCTCTTCGACCGCCGCACGGCCGTCTGGTTCGACAATATGCTCATCGCAAGGGAAAGGGAAATGATGCCGCTGCTGGCCGCCAGCATCAAGGTGGAAAAGGCGGGCTATATCGGCCCATCGAGCGTGTGCGAGGTGCTGCTCCGCAACGACAGCGACGCTGAGTTCATCCTGTTCAACACCAGCGAATACACCCTGCACGAACACGGCGAACTGTTGGTGCTGAACCCCAACGGTACGACGAAGATTCAAGTGAAAACACGGGAGCAACTGCCCCTTTTCAACCTCAGCTTCGATGTGCTGAACTGCGTGACAGCGCCAAAGCGGCACCCGCAGTTGCAGTTGAGCGTGAAGTTGCCGTAGTGGTTGTTTAGCGTGACAGGGGGCTTGGGGGCGCCTGCCTGGCGGCAGACAGGGAACGCCTCCAAAATTTCCTTACTTCCCGTCAGCGGCGGCTCCGCCGCCGCTGACGGGAAGTCGTTTTTGGTTGTCTTTGAAAAATCGCCGTGCAATTTTTCAAAGACAACCTTCATGCTGAATAGGCACAGAGCAGAGCCATTAGCCGCCGAGGAGATTTCTTTGGTGCGGCAAATTGATATGAAAAGCCCCTGTCACCGTCATTTGGCATCGTCACCATTCTCCGGTGCTTGGATGACCACCCTTACAACATAATCCTTCTCTTCAATTGGGCTACCAGCATCAGGATAAGGCATCACTTGCAGCAATTTGATGCCATGACCGAAGGCCGTGAAATTGTCGTTGACAACCTGGCCAGCCCTTGGGTTGGTGGTCAATGGCGCTGCCACCACTTCGCTGCCCTTCTTGGCCAAGAACTCAGCGACGGCCTCGCCCTCCCAAATGCAGTTGACCCCGATCGGGCAGCGGCTGTCTTCCACTACCCCTTCGAAAGTAAGGCGCATGCCGTCCGTTTCCAGTTCGGCGGTTTCGTTCAGGGCAAGGTTGAACGGGGTGTTCAGTTCAACGGATTTAATATCGGATTCGTCCTTGTTGCAGGCCAAGAGCATGGCGGCAACGACGATGGCGAAGAAGAGTATCTTTTTCATGGCAAAATGTTTATCGTATGACGATGCCAAATAGCCGAGTTTCAACAGCCTTTGCAATGAGAAAAACAATGAGAAGGGGTGAGAATCATCAATCGAAAAAAACGGTCAGCCTTAGCTCCTTTCCGATTTCTTTTTAGCTTTGCAAAACATTTCCGTGCATCTCCCTCCTGCATGGCAGTTTTTCCCTCTTCCCCCCGCCCAAAATTTGCGATGAACAAAGCACTGACCGTGCTGCTGCCCATTTACCTCTGGGCAGGCACCTCATTTTCCCAGTACACGGCCTTGGCGCCCATGCCAGAGGCCGTCTCCAACAATGCCGTTTGCGCAGCCGTTGCCGATGGCAAAACCTATGTCTTTTCCTTTTGCGGCATTGACTCCACGAAGCTGTGGTCGGGCATCCACTTGAATGCTTGGCGTTACGATGTAGCAGCCAACACTTGGTCGGCCCTGCCGCCCGTGCCCGACCCCGATGGCGGGAAGATTGCCGCAGGGGCCAGTTTCCTGAAAGGGAAAATCTATGTCGTGGGCGGCTACCACGTAGCGCAAAACGGCAACGAAACGAGCAGCAACCGGGTGCATGTCTTCGACCCCGTGGCCAATGCCTGGCTGCCCGATGCTGCGACGCTACCCGTGCCCATTGACGACCATGTGCAGGCGGTCTGGCGGGATAGCCTGCTGTTCGTGATAACGGGCTGGAGCAACACGACGAACATGCCCAACGTGCAGGTTTTCAATCCTTTATCAAACACATGGAGTGCAGCAACGCCCGTTCCGAACAACACGGGTTTCAAGGTGTTTGGGGCAAGCGGGGCCATCGTCGGCGATACGGTTTTCTATGCGGGCGGTGCCCGAACTGGCAATAATTTCCCGCCCACGAGCTTCTTTCGAAAGGGCGTCATCAATCCAGAAAACCCGCTCGACATCATATGGACTGGGTGGGACGAACCAGCAGCCAAGGGCTACCGCATGGCCGCAGCCACCCTTGGCGACAAGGTCATCTGGCTTGGCGGCTCCGACGTCACCTACAATTACAACGGCATTGCCTACAACGGCAGCGGCGGCGTGGCCCCACTCGACCGCACGACGCTGTACGACCCCGTGGGCGGCAATTTTTACCAAACAACCGGGAACATGCCCGCCGTGATGGACTTGCGGGGCGCTGCGCAAATCAATGACAATGAGGTGGTTATCGCAGGCGGCATGGTGGCTGGGCAACAGGTGACGAACCAGGCTTGGGTCATCCCACTTACCAGCCTAACGGGTGTGGAAGGCAATGCGGACGAGACGGCTTTTTTCAAGGTTTACCCAAATCCCACAGCGGGTGGCCTGACCGTCGAAGTGCCGGGCAAGTTCGAGTTGGAGGTCTATGACGACGCTGGCCAACTGGTGATGTACGAAAAGGGCGAGGCTTATTTGCAGTTCTTCACCAAGGGCCTACCGACGGGCATGTACTACCTGGAGGTGTTAGCAGAAGACGGCATGCGGGGGACGAAGCAGGTGTTTGTGAGGCAGTAAACCCAAGTTGCCGAGCACCATAGCACCTTTCAAAACTGTGCTTATGCGTTTCTTTTAGCATGCCGCTGCTTTCAAGAAAGGGCGAATCGAAAATTTTGCTTCGCAAAATTTTCGATTCGCTGCCCCTTCACGCAGTCCCGCCTTTCGGCGATGTGTAGGCATGGCAGTCATCAGCAACCTGCGTTATTTTACCTAACCGCCTCCACGTACAACATCGGCACAGTCATTTTCAACTCCCCGTCCCATTCGGCCTGTTCGTTCAGCCTTTTTTCAAGTAGGGAAAACACCCGCTGCTCCTCCTCCTTTGGCACGATGCTGCGGAAGCCGGGCAGGAAGCCAATGACGGTGAGGAAGTGGTGAAAGAAAGCCGAGCCGCTCAGGTAACGCAGCGTGAACTTGTCACGAATGATTTTCACGACGCTGAAACGGGCGTCTTCGAGCAGGTCACGCACAGTCTCGTCATTGCCCCGGCGTTGCTCGCTGGCCTTTAGCTGGGGCAGGTGCTCCTCCATGCCCAGTTCCTTCAACACCATTTCAAAGACGGAATAAAACTCCCGGAAATGCCCCTCGACGTTGGTGGTGAGGCAGAGGCGGCCATCCCGTTTCATGGTTCGGTAGCACTCCCGAACGACGGTGGGAGGGTCGTCAAAATTGTTGATGCCGAGGTTGCTGGTGATGAGGTCGAACTGCTTGTCGGGGAAGGGCATCTTGGCGGCATCGCCGAGGATGATTTCGACCTTGGGCAGCAGTTGGTGGTGCGCCAGCTTCCATTTCGCCCGCTCCACGCCCGCCTCCCAGGGGTCGAGGCCCGTGAGGCGGCAAGTAGCGTCGAGTCGGTTGGCCAGTTCGAACAGCGGGAAGCCGGGGCCGCAGCCCACGTCCAGCACGTTCATGCCCCTGCGCAGCGGTACATGGTCGAGCAGTATTTTTCCAAAATAGGAAGACCAAAGCGAAAGCTCCTCGAACAGCAGCACAGTGTCGGGGCTTTCTATCGGGAAATTCTTTTCAAGGAAGGTCATGTATGTTTGACGGTATAAATGGAGGGCTTAAACTTAGAGTATGTTTTGGTTTTGTCCGTTTCAAAAGCCATCAATGCATAGCGCCTATCCCGGATTTGCCTCTACGGCTTCTAACATTTTGCGCAGCAAGGATTTCCCTGGCTCCGTATCTGTATTGTGGATGTAAAACTCATGGGCATTTTCCCCGATTTTTTCCCATTCCGGTTTGGCCTTCCAAGCCCTTTCGAGTGCGTTCCCAAAATATTTGACATTGGGTGCCTCCGCCAAGAAGCCCGTTTCCCCTTCTATGCAATAATCTGCGTTCCCACCTACATCCGTGACGACGGAAGGCCTCCCGCAGGCCATGGCTTCGATGAGCGCCAACGGGGTGCCTTCCCTTAGCGATGGCATCACCAGCAGGTGGTTGTGGCGCCATATTTCCGCTATATCATTGACGTGGCCTTTGAACGACATGCGTTCGCCAATTCCAAACTGCTCGCCGAGCAAGCGGAGGTATGCCTCATGGTGGCCCTTACCGTAAAAATTCAAGACCCATTTCCGGTTCTTCCATTCCTCGGAGGAAAGCACCTGAACGAGGATGTCCTGTCCTTTTGCCTCGCATTCCAGGCGGCCCACGCAGGCGATATGAACCGTGCCGTCGCCGCCCCCTTCATAGGCTGGGAAGGGCAGGCGCTTTTTCTCTTTTAAGTTAACCGGGTTTGCGACCACGCTGCCGTTGGGCAATTTCATGCAAACCTGCCTTTGTAGCACCTCCCAGTTGCGTTCCGAAACGAAGAACAGGCAGGCTGCTTTTTGATAGATTTTTTGCAGCGGGGCAATTAGCCGAAGGCTGTATAGTTTGTGCTCGAAATTCTGTTGGCTGATGACGAAAAAAGGCTTGCCCGATTCGAGCAACAGGCGTTGCACCCCATCGAAGGCTACGTCAATGCTACCGCCCTGGCTGACACAAATCAGGTCTGGGTCGAACCTCTCGATGGCCTTGTAGGGCGCTGGCCACCACTTCCGATGATAGGCTTCGCCAGTGAGGCGGTTCACTATTTTTTGGGCAAAATCGGGCAAATGCCATCGCCTCCTGGTGTGCAGTTGCATACCAGATTGGACCAGTTGCCTGATGACTGGCTGGTCTTTGCTCCAATGGAAGACGGAAGCCATGACCTGGTGCCCGTCGTCGAGGGCCGCCTTGGCCGCTTCCGACCATAGCACCTCGCTGCCTCCCCAAGGCAACCGGGTCATGATGGAGATGAAAGCTATTTTCATGGGTGATTTTTTTGAGCGAGCACCACCAGGCCGAGGTACCATTCCCGTTTGGAGGGCATGATTTTACCGGAAGCGATGGCAGCAAGGTTGAGCAGGCAGATAAAGAAGGTGCTCATTATTTTCCCCAACAGCGGTATGCGCCTCAGGTAGCCCAGAAACGTGGTGTTCAGGTACCAGATGCGCATTTGGGCAAGGGTTTCGACGAAATTGGAGGTTTTTTCCAGGGAAAGGACGGAGAAGCCATTGCGCAGCAACAAGTCCCGAAGGCCAAAGGACGAATACCGGGCGAAGTCGTGCGGGATTTCATGCTCCACGAACACGAAAGGCGTTGATAGCAGGAACTTGCCACCGGGCTTCATTACCCGGTTAATTTCCTGAAGGGTATCGTCCAATCGGAAAACATGCTCGAACACCTCCGTAGCCAGCACCGAATCGAAAGTGCCGTCTGGGAAAGGGATGGTTTTCCCGTCGTAAAAAAAATCTATCTGTTCGTTCAGGTGAGGGTGGCCGGGGTTCTCATAGTCAAGCCCAATGTACTCCTCCACCGAAAAAAGTGAGCGGTAGGGCTTGCTGCCGCAACCGAAGTCCAGCATTTTCCCGCTCAGCTGCGGGGCTTGCGCCGAAATGTACCGCAGTATCGTCTTCCGTATCAGGTAGAGTGGATGGCGGATGTCTGGGTTGAATTTGTAGGGGATGGCCATGTCAAATCTGTGTTTTTACAGCAATCCTGCCAGTATAATCAATTCTGGAAAGGAAAATCTGCGTTTTGTGCTCTGCAAAATACTCGTCCGCTGCTTTCCTACAGCCCTCCCGATAAACGTAACCGTCAATTAATAAGACAGTGCCATCCAAGAGCTGGGGGAAGAGGTGGGTGAGCATGAAATTGGCCTCTTCGTCGGCATGGGGCGTTCTGCCCTTTGTGCGCTTTTCCATAGTTTGGCTAAATTTCATTTTTTATTTTTTAATAAAAATGCGGTTCCACGCCGTATCCGCCATCTTGGTGATATCAGGCGAAAGGTTAAACCTCCAGACCAAGCCACCAAATATGCCAATTGCAATTCCAGATTTCAATACCATGTTGATGAGCGGAACGGACGTGGACGGAATCAACAACCCACAAGTACACGCCAACCCACCAAAAACGATGGGCCAGAGGAATTGCCTGTCAAATGGATTCATCTGCATCCGCCACCAAATCAACAAAAACTTGGAAATATTGTAAAACATGGAAGCCAACACCACAGCCGTGGCAGCGCCTTCCATATGAAAACGGGGTATGAGAAAATAACTACCGACGATACTGATTATAACCGGTGCAGCATACAAATACAAATTGTAGCGGTAGTATTTTGAGTAGCCAATTATCTCGGAATTCAGCCCCGTGGCCAAATCGAAGATACGAGCTGAACTAAGTAGCAGTATCACATATTTGCCGCTGCGGAAGTCGTCACCATTCGGCATGAAATCATACAAATCATCCACAGAAACCCAGATAAATACAAAAAGGCCGATGCCAAAAATCAACTGGTTCAATGCCGATTTCCGGTAAAGTTCCTGGATTTCCTGCTTTTTACCAGTGTGCCAATATTCTGCCAACAATGGCGAGGCCACTTTGGAAATGGCCTTGCGGGGCACCTCAAAAGTGGAAGCGATGAAATAGGCAATGGAATAGACCCCCGTTTTGGTCAGGCTTGATAAGGACACTAGCATCATTAAGTCAATGCGGTTGGCCAAGCTATACCCGAAGTTGCCAATCATGCCATAAATGCTGTAGGCGGTCATGCTTCTAAGCAATGGCTTGCCGAACAGTCGGAAATCCGGCCTGATATGCCATTGTCCCAGTTTTTTGATATAAACAATCAAACCAACTACAGCCAACAGGTGAAGCCAGATATAAGTTTGAAAAACGGTGTGAAACGACAGCACCCCCAATAAGAGCAACAGCAGCAAAACCGATAAACCCGCCTTTGGCAAAAGTTCGTTGAAAACGGCAGGCACTGCGATACGCTTGAAATTGGACACGTACATCGTAAGCATGGTGGCCAAGGAAAGAAAGGCAGTCAGTGGCAGCAAAAAGAAGAGATAGTCCTCAAACAAGGGCGAGCGCTGGCTATAATAGTCCACTATAACACCCTTGAACGGGGAAAAAAGCAGCAGCAATAAAACCATGCCCACAGCCACCAAGCAAAACAGGAAGAACAAAAATCCTTGATGGCCCCGTTGCTCATCCTTGAAAATGGGGAAAAACCGCACTGCCAACTCGCCACCGCCCAAAAATACCAATGGTACTAAGACAAAAGCAGCCTCCCGGATGACGGATATTAAGCCTATTTGTTCGGGATCTAGTGCCGCCGGAAACAAAAAGAGCATATTCAGCGCACCTGCCGCCAACGACAGGTAAACAATGATACTCTGTTTGATACTCTGACTTTGAACGACACCCATTTACGCTGAAGGATTACAGGCTTGGCGCCCGGCTCACCAAGGCCACAAAACTATGAAAAGATTATGTGGCTTGCTGAACGCTTTGATTTCTTGACAAAAAGGCGCAGTTTCAAAAATGATTCCATGTGTTAGGACGTTGCAGCATTTTCGATGAGTCAATCTATCGTGCCGCTTTTCCAGCAAACGTCGAAACAGAAAATTTGTGTGTATCCGATTTAGAGCCTATCCGGAAACCTCGTTTGAGTCAGAAAATGATGCATTTCAAGGTTCTGACGAAGTGTTTTTTGTTGATAGCATAGCAGGGCTATGGTTTCAAAAAAATACAAAGTCAAGGTTCTTGAAAGGCGCATTTTATGGCCAAAGGGGGTTTTCGGATAGGCCCTTAGCGTCGTTTCCCGCATTGCCAAAAGGCAGGACTATTTACAATGACTGTAGTATCCACTTGGGTTAATCTTTTCTTACCCACTAACAATTATTTTCATTGGCTTTTAAATGTTATATGCTGATATTGCGTCACATTGGGCACTTCCAGTCATTTCAGAAGTTTGTCCATGATATTATTGACCTGTGGCAACGCAAATACTTGGTACGGCTTCCAAGCTATAAATATCAACTTGACAATGAAAAAGATTAAACAGCTTATCTCTTTCATCCCTCTATTTTGTTTACTGGGATTAGCAAACGCACAACTCATCCAAAATGGGAGTTTTGAAATTGCTCAAGTCAATCCAGGAAATGACTACATTAATCTTCCAAGTGGCAACACTTCTATTGATAATTGGACAATTGAAAGTGGCAATATTGACTTAATTGGTGGGCTTTGGATGGCTTCAGATGGAAACTATAGTGTTGACGTCAATGGCTGGGAAACTGGGGCAATTTCACAATCATTCAATACAACGCCCGGTGACACCTATTGTGTAAAGTTTGATTTGGCAGGAAATCCAAATGCTCCCCCTACAGTAAAAATAGTGCAAGTTACTGTGGGCGACACAATCATTGAATTTGATTTTGATATCACAGGGCATTCTGGTTCAAACATGGGATGGGAAGAGAAATCCTTTTATTTCACGGCTATTGGCACACAATCAAAATTAACTTTTACCAGCCTAGTTCAAGGGAGTGCTGGTGCGGCAATTGACGCTGTTCAAGTTAGTTCGTGCTTTTTTGATTGCGCAGGAACACTAAATGGAACTTCGGTATTGGATGCTTGCGGCGTGTGCCTCGAACCCTCCGACCCTGCTTTCAACCAATGCCTTGTTGCCGATAGCTGTATTGGCACCTATATCCGGGTCTTGGGGGAGCTTGGAATCTCGGAGTTTTCTCATGCCATTCTTTTGACCCCTGATGGCAACCTGCTCATTGGTGGGAACAAGGGCAATGCCTCCCTGTTGATGTCGGTTTCGCCGGACGGCGATGTGCTGTGGTCAAGAACCTTTGATTTCACGCCGGGCTTTGACTTTATCTTTGACATGATGCTCGATTCTGATGGGATGTTGGTAGCTTCCGGGCGGGACGAACTCAACACGATTTGCAATTCCTATTACTTCAAGTACAACCTGCAGACCCATAGCGTTATTTGGGCCAAAAATTTCCAAAATAGCTACTCCAGGCTCGAAACAATTCTGGAAAAAGAACCCGGAGGCAACTACTACCTGTTAGGCATGGTGGACGATAACAACATGTTCATAGAACTTGACCGAAATACAGGTCAGACATTGAGCATGAAACCCTACGATTACGGGCAGACCGATTTCTTCTTGACCGGTAAAGTCCACAACGGGGCCATTTACACAGCCGGATTGCAGCGCAATGGCGGTCTCGATGCCATACGTGCCTCATTTACCAAGCTGAGCCTTTCAGGTGACCAGATTTGGACCCGCTTTTATTTTCACGACCTCAGCTCGATAGCCCGCACCTATTTTTATGAGAACCTTATCGAAAATGACAGCATAGTGGCCTTTGGCAGGGGCGATTTTAATGGAGATACCTTCACCGAGGGTGAACTCATCTTGATGAAGGCCAACCTCAGCGGCGACCTCCTCTGGGCCAAACGCTACAACATCCCTGGCAGCAACACGGAGTTCAGTGGTTCATTCATCCCCTTGCCAAATGGCTATATCCTCCAGGGCACCCATACTCTGGATGCGACCGGGCAAAAGGAGTACTTCATCATGCGGGTGAACAAACAGGGGGAACTGATATGGGCCAAGACCATTGAACAGATTGGCAGCGACTGGGGGGAATACGCCGCTTACCTCAATGGCTTTGTCTATTTCGTGGGCCGTTCAGAGATTATTGACCCTTGGGGCGATGTGTTGCTTGGCAAAATATCCTTGGATGGGGAGCTTGTTGGCCCAAACTGCACGTTCGCTTCAGATTTAATCGTGGAGGTCAACAATGTGACGCAAAATTATGACGGACAACATTCGCTGAACATCGCATCCAACACCTATGCAAGCACGGACTGGTTCGGCCTACCTGCCGCTGCCCAAATGGACACCACCTCGCTGCCGGGTTGCGAATGCAATGAAGTGGTGGAGGTAATTGATACTTGTGCCAACGGGCTGCCCCTTCATTCCACCCCAGATGCTGTGCTTCAAAGCATTTCGGGCGAGTGTACTCCCAACGGGGTAGCTTTAATGGTCGAAGTCTGCAATGCAGATAGTGTAGAACTGCCGCTGCTCACGGCGATCAGCTTCTTCGACAGCGACCCGACCGCCACTTCCGCCAATTTCTTGGTCAGCTACGGGCTGCCAAATGCCGTCGCACCGGGTACCTGCGAACAGTTTGCCTGGACGGCCACCCTGCTGCCTACCAACTTGACGACCATCTTCGCCGTGGTGAACCTCGGCATTAATGCTCCCACCCCATTCGACCCCGTCACCAGTTTCCCCAACACCACCACGCTGGAATGTGACTACACCAACAATATCAATAGTTTCACCATCAACTACACCCCATC
>WBZM01001036.1_pt1 | contig 30905 bp, 22 predicted proteins | sample 5204271 | NCBI WGS metagenome assembly WBZM01 (sample SAMN12344346, study PRJNA552823) | activated sludge metagenome | biome: Activated sludge suspended growth; feature: Nitrification reactor; material: Wastewater; isolation source: activated sludge from nitrification reactor of wastewater... | reverse complement strand
CGACACCATCGGCGTCTTCCAGATCGAGTCGCGGGCGCAGATGGGGCTCCTGCCGCGCCTCAAGCCGCGCCGCTTCTACGACCTGGTGGTCTCGGTGGCCATCATCCGCCCCGGGCCGATCCAGGGCGGCATGGTCCACCCCTACCTGCGCCGGCGCGACGGCCTGGAGAAGGTGGAGTACCCCTACGCGCCGCTGGAGGCGGTGCTCTCCCGCACCATGGGCATCCCGCTCTTCCAGGAGCAGGCCATGCGCCTCGCGGTGGTGGCGGCCGGCTTCACCCCCGGCGAGGCCGACGAGCTGCGGCGGGTCATGACCCACCGCCGCTCCCACGAGAAGCTGGCGGCGCTCAAGCAGCGGCTGGTGGCCGGCATGGCCGAGCGGCGCATCTCCGGCGAGGCGGCCGAGCGGATCTTCAAGCAGCTCCTCGGCTTCGCCGGCTACGGCTTCCCCGAGTCGCACGCCGCCTCGTTCGCCCTGCTGGTCTACGCCTCGGCCTGGCTGAAGCGCTACCACCCGGCGGTCTTCGCCGCGGCGCTCCTCGACAGCCAGCCCATGGGCTTCTACGCGCCCCACACCATCGTGGAGGACGCCAAGCGCCACGGCGTCACGGTGCGCGGCGCCGACGTGACGGCCAGCGGCTGGGGCGCCTCGCTGGAGGGGGCTGAGCCCGGCTCGCCCGCGGTCCCGGGCGAGGCGCCGGCGCTGCGCGTCGGCCTCTCGTCGGTGCGCGGCCTCCCGCGCGAGGTGGGGGAGGCCATCGTGGCGGCGCGGGCCGAGCGCCCCTTCACCTCGGTGGCCGACCTGACCCGCCGCGCCGGCGTGTCGCGCGCCTGGGCCACCCGGCTCGCCGAGGCCGGGGCCCTCGACGGCCTGGAGCCGGAGCGGCGCGAGGCGGTCTGGCGCAGCCTGGCCCTGCCGGCCCGCCCCGACGAGGGGGACCTCTTCGCCGGCCAGGCGCCGGCCGAGCCGCGGGCCGCCCTGGCCCCCGCCGGCGCCGCCGAGCTGGTGCAGGGCGACTTCGAGACCGCCGGCCTCTCGGTGCGCGCCCACCCCATGGCGGTGGTCCGCCCGGCCCTGGCCGGCGGGACGGTCCGCACCGTGCGGGAGGTGGCGCGCCTCGCCGACCGGGCGCCGGTGGAGGTGGCCGGCATGGTCATCGTCCGCCAGCGGCCGGAGACGGCCAAGGGGATCGTCTTCGTCTCGCTGGAGGACGAGACCGGCATCGCCAACCTGGTGGTCATGCCGGACGTCTACGAGCGCTGCCGCCCGGTGGTGCGCGGCTCGCCCTTCCTGGTGGCGCGGGGGCGGGTGGAGCGGAACGGGCAGGTGGTCAACGTGCGGGTGGACGGGCTCGCCCCGCTGGCCTTCGCCCCGGCGGTGGGCCACCGCTCGCGGGACTTCCACTGAGGCGGCTCCGGGCCGGGGCCTGCGCCGCCGCCCGATCACCTCACCGCTTCGAGGACGTAGGTCGTCAGGCCGAAGTCCAGGGCGGCGCCGTAGACGTTGTTCACGCCTCCCTCGTAGGCGTCCGTGCCGACGACCCAGTCGACGTCGGTCGCCGCCGAGAGCCGCACCGTGTAGGTCGAGCCCGCCGCGACGGGGAGCCCGGGGAGCGCCGCCTCCCAGCGATCGCCGCCCACGTCGTGCAGCGAGGTCGTGGTCGCCAGCACCTCGCCGGCGGTGCCCTCGCCCCGGTACAGCGTCAGCGTGGCGCCGCTGGGCAGAAGGGCCCACACCCGCACCGCGGTCAGCCGACCGCTCACGCCCGAGGTGAAGGACTGCCAGCAGTCGGCCCAGCCGGCCGCGTAGCCGCCGTAGGCCAGGGCGGTGTCCTGGTCGACGGTGGGCGGCCTCACCGCGCCCTCGTGACCGCAGCCGACCAGCACCACCACGGTGCACGCCGTGATCAGGCACCTGTGCCAGGACATGATCCCCCCTCCCTCGGTCTCCGGCGGATCCGCCGGAGACGCCCCGCCCCTCCCGCGGGCTGGCGCTCCGCGGAGCCTAGCAAGGGTGTGACTGATGGTACAGGTCGCCGCGGGGCACGGCAGGCTGGCCTCCACCCCGGCGGTGGGCTCCGCTCGCGGAGCCTCCACGGAGGGATGGGCGGGCCATCATCGGGGCGGGGGAAACGGCACGCCGCCGTGTCCTCCATCACCTCCCATGTAGGCCTGTCGGCGCCTCGCACCCACGTACTTGCCGTGAATACCGGTTCGGCGAAGATGGTCCCTCCTGCGGGCGCCCCTGCGCCCGGACCTCCAACGAGACGAGGGGACACCATGACCAGCTTCAAGTGGGCCGGCCTGCTCGCGGCGTGCACGCTCGCCGCGGCCTGCGGCGGCTCCAGCGGCAACCAGGCGGCCGGCCGGACCTTCACCTACGGCGCGCCGGTGGCCGCGACCGCGACGGAGACCGGCGCCATCGACGGCCAGCTCTCCATGGCGGTGAGCCTGCAGGCCCAGCCGGACGCCGCCGGCGCCGTGGCGCTGGCCGACTTCTCCAGCCTCAGCGACCTGCTGCTCGGCCAGGGCGGCGCGGCCCGCCTGGCCTCGCCCCACCTCCCCCGGGACCTCGCCGCGCGGCTCGTCGGCGGCCAGGCGACCACGCTGGTGGCGGAGGGCTACGACAACCCGGACTGCGTGACCGCCACCCCGACCAGCGTGACGCTGGCGCGCTGCACCATCACGGTGGTGGACGTCGACGCCACCCTGACCACCGTGGTGAACGGCTCCCTCCGGGTGCCGGCCCCGGGCTCGCTGGTGTGGGACCTGACGGTCGGGATCACGACGGCCTCCGCGGACGCCACCATCGGCATCACGGTGCACCAGTCGGGCGACTGGACCGCCACCGCGACCACCATCCAGGGCAACCAGCGCTCCGAGATGACGGTGACGATGAGCGCCGGGGGCCGGTCGGCCTCGGCCAGCATGCACGAGAGCCTCGACGTGGACGTCACCTACGCCGAGGGCCCGCCGGCCTGCGTCACCGGCGGCACGCTGGAGGTGAAGCGCGTCTGGGTGCAGCGGCCGCCGGGCGCCACCGCGGCCGACCTGCCGGACGCCGGCGCGCTGGTCACCTGGACCGGCTGCGGCACCGGCACGGTGGCCTTCTCGCAGTAGCCGCCAGCGGGTGAAGCGGAGCGGGGCCGCCGGCCGACCAGGCCGCGGCCCCGCGTCGCGTCCGGGGCGCGGTGTGCCGAGGCCCCCCGGCCGGGCAGCCCGCTCCGGGCAGGCCGGCCCGGCGCCGGCCTACGGCAGCCGGTGGACCGTCCGCACCGCCCAGGCCTTCCCCTCGCCGTGGCAGGCGCCGCAGCTCTCCACGCCGGTGGCGGTGGTCATCACCTCGGCGTGGGCGGCGGCGTCGGGGGCGTCGTGGCAGCCGAGGCAGGCGGCGGCCTGGGGGCCGGTGACCACCTGGCTCACCGGCGCGAAGCTCGCGGTGGCGCAGAGGGCGTCGCCGTCGGCGGACGGATCCTCCGTGCACGCGTAGGTCGCCTCGATGGACGGCCGCTGGCCCGCGGCGCGCTCCGGCAGCCAGGAGTCGCCCTCGTGGCAGGCGGTGCAGTCGGCGCGGGAGCGCGGGTAGCGCAGCCCGTCGAACGACACTGGCGTGCCGCCCGGGTTGGCGGCGCTGGGGGCCGGGAAGCCGCCCAGCGCGTAGGGCTGCGTCAGGGCGTCGCCCATGTGGAGCCGGTGGATCATCACCTTGAAGGCCGTGGACCGGACCAGCACCGACTGGCCCTCGAGGCGGGGGGCCTGGGTGTCGTTGAGGCTCCCCGGCAGGTGGCACATGGCGCAGTACTGCGGGTCCCGGCGGGAGCCGCCGTGGAAGGCCAGGCCGGAGTGGCAGCCGTCGCAGCGCGCCAGGGTCACCACCGTGCGGCGCGGCTGGGGGGCGGCGTCGGTGACGGCGAAGGCGGCCACCGGGTTGGCCGCCGCGTAGCGCACCGGCGAGCCGGGCGGCGTGATGGAGCCCTCCAGCGCGACGGTGTAGCTGCCGGTGGCGGTCACCGGGATGGCGGCCGGGGCGGGGGCGGTCCAGGCGAAGACCCCGGCGGCCGCGTCCACGGCGGTGAGCGTCCCGCTGGCGCCGGCGCCCTGCAGGGTGGCCGACCAGGTGCTGGCGTAGTCGTCGTTGGGCCCCGCGAAGACGGCGCGCAGCGCCGTGAGCTCCGCCTGGAGGATGTCCCGCGGCGCGCCGGCCACCGCCACCGTGAAGGTGATGGTCGGCTGCTGGCCCGGCGCGGTGTTGGTCACCGAGGTGATCTGGAGCGCCGGCACCGGGGCGCCGGGCGCGAGGTCGGCCGGCCGGTGCCGGTCGGCGACGCCGGCCAGGCCGCCGCTGGACGGGTGGCAGTTGACGCAGCCCCCGTCGCTGGCCTGCGCCCCGCCCGAGTGGAGCACCAGGCCAGGCGGGACCGGGACCTCGAAGGAGGTCGCGTCGTGGCACGAGGCGCAGGCCGCGCGGGTCGTCCGAGCCGCCCAGGCGTCGGCCTGCGCTCCGTCGTGGCAGCCGGCGCACAGGCCGATGGCCTGCGGGTAGGCCACGGTGGAGAAGTCCTTGCCGAGGAACCGGTAGGAACCGCCGGCGATCACGCTCGGCAGCGCCTCGCCGCGGTGGAGCTTGTGGATCATGACGCGCAGGTCGAGGCTGGCGCCGCCGTCGGGGTCTCCGGCCTGGGCGGTGTGGCAGAGGACGCAGGTGGCGACCGAGCGGGCCGACAGGCCGTGGGGCGCCAGCGCGTCGCCGTGGCAGCGGCCGCAGGCCGCGTCGGTGACCAGGCTGCGAGCGGCCACGACGCCGCCGCCCGGCGCGAAGGAGTAGGTGGCCTCGGCGCCGGCGGCGACGCCGGCAAAGGTCCGCTGGCCGAGCACCGCCACGGTGAGCGTGTCGCCCGCCGCGAGCCCGGCCGCGGGGGTCGCGAAGGTGTAGCGGTAGCGCCCCTGGTTGGCGCCCAGCTCCACGAAGGTGCCGTCGGCCTCCGCGGCTGGCAGGGCGGCCGTGCCGCCGCCCGGGCCGGTCACGCTGGCCAGGGTGAGGGCGGTGTAGGCCGAGGCGGGGGCGGCCGGGAGGCGGGCCAGCACGAAGCCGAGCGACACCGCGCCCTCGGTGAGGCGGCCCTCGCGGTCGAGGGGCGCCCCGTCGCCGTCGGTGATCTGGAGGTCGACCGTGGCGATCGAGCCGGCCAGCGCGGCGGCCTGGACGGCGACCTGGAGGCCGGGGCCCGTGAAGCGGGTGAAGGGGCCGGAGGGGCCGACCGGGCCGGTCGGGCCCGTCGGGCCCGTCGGTCCCGTGGACCCGGTGGGGCCGGTCGCGCCGACCGGCCCGGTCTCGCCGATGGGACCGGTCGCGCCGGTGCAGCCGGCGATCGTCGCGGCGATCAGGGCGGCCAGCGCGAGCCGGCGGGTGGAGGGCAGGTCGCGGAGGGCGTGCGGCGAGGTGGAGGTCATGCGTGCTCCCCAGGGGTCGAGCTCAGGCGGGCGGGATGCCGCAGCCTACCCGAGACCAGGGGCCCGCGCGCTACACTGTGAGCAAGGGACTTCACCCCCGGGGAGGGACACCATGGCGCCTCGCGCAGCAGTCCGGAGCCTCGCTACCGCCTCGCTGCTCGCCCTGGCCCTGCCCGGCTGCGGCGGCGGCTCCGCGCCGCGCACGCTCACCTTCGAGGTGACCGTGCCGCCCGGCACCACCGCGGTCCACGTCACCGGGAGCATCCCCCAGCTCGGCGGGTGGCAGGAGGCCGCCTCGGTCCCCCTCGCGGCGGCCGGCACCGACCGCTTCGCGGTCACGGTGGAGGTCGCCGACGACGTCGCCACGGTCTTCTACAAGTACACCCGTGGATCCTTCGAGTCCGTCGAGAAGGGCGACCTGTGCGTGGAGCTCCCGAACCGCGAGGTGGCGGTGGTCGGCTCGGCGACGACCGCGACCGACGCGGTGGTGACCTGGTGGGACCTCTGCAGATGACCGTCGCTCGTCCGCTCGGCGGCCGGCGGAAGGTGCTGATCGCCCGCGCCGCGGACGCCTGACTTCGGACGTCCGAAAAATTCGTCCCGGCCGGGGGGTGCCTCACCGCGAGCCGGTCGCCGCCAGCCCCGCCCGCGCCCGCGGGCTCGCTGGGTCGTACCCGAGCGCCTCCCGAAACACCGCCGCCGCCTCGCCGGGCCGGCCCGACTTCACCAGCGCCTCGCCCACCACCACCAGCGGCCGCGCGTCGCGCGGCATCAGCACCGCCGCCTGCCGGGCGTCGGCCAGCGCCTCGGCGACCCGCCCGGCGAAGAGCCGGAACTCGGCCCGGTTGAGCCAGGCCATGCCGTGGCCGGGGTCGGCGCGGATGGCGTCGTCGAGGGCCGCGTAGGCGCCGGCGGTGTCGCCGAGCTGGGAGCGGGCCACGGCCAGGTTGGTGCGCGAGAGGCCGTCGCGGGGATCGGCGGCCGCCGCCCGCTCGAAGGCCGCCACCGCCTCGCGCACCCGCCCGGTGCCCAGGAGCACGTTCCCCAGGGCGTACCAGGCCGGCCCGAAGCCGGGGTCGAGGGCCAGGGCCTCGCGGTAGGTCCGCTCGGCGCCGGCCAGGTCGCGGCGCCGCACCGCCAGGTTGCCCAGGTTGACCCGCGCCGGCACGCTCCGCGGCTCGAGCGCCAGCACCTGGCGCAGCGTCGCCTCGGCCGCCTCGAGCTGGCCGGTCTCGAGCTGCCGCGCCGCCAGCGTGAGGAGGTGGCGCGCCGCCCCGGGGGCGTGGCCGGCCTCGTCGTCGTAGAGCCGGGCCGGATCGGCCCAGACCTGGTTGCGCGCCACCGTGCCGGCGCCGAGCAGGAGCGCCAGGGGCAGCGCGGCCGCCAGCGCGCCCCAGGCCGCCCGGCCCGCCAGCGCCCGCTCCAGCCAGGCGCCGGCCAGCAGCAGGAGCCCCACCGACGGCAGGTAGAGCCGGTGCTCGTAGACCAGGTCGATGGGCAGGATGGTCTGCTCCATGGCCAGCCCGGCCAGGAACCAGAGCACCGCCAGCGCCGCCAGCGGCGCCCGCCGCCGCCACGCCACGGCCCACCCGGCGAGGCCGGCCACGGCGAGCAGCGCGGGCAGGGTGGTCCAGGGGTCGAGGAGCGACCGCGACGGCGGCCAGGCGTAGTCCACGTGGAGCCGCCCGGGCCAGGGGAGGGCCAGGAGCGAGAGGTAGTGGACCAGGATCCGCCCCTGGGAGAGGAGCCGCTCGCCGAGCGAGAGGCCGAGGCGGGCGTGCTCCGACTCGATGAGCGGCGCGGCCCGCCAGGCGAGCCAGCCGCCGGCGAGGAGCAGCGCGCCGCCGCCGGCGGCGACCAGGGGCCAGCGGGCCCGGAGCCGCGCCGCCAGGCCGGGGAAGGCGGTCACCTCGACCGCCAGCAGCACAAGCGGCAGCACCGCGTAGGTCTCCTTGGCGGAGAAGGCCAGGAAGGCGGCCAGCGCCGCGCCGGCCAGCCACCCGGCCGGCCGGCGGCCCGGCGCGCGGGCCTGGAGCCAGCACCAGATCGCCAGGAGGGCGAAGGCCCCGCCCAGCGAGGTCATGCGCTGCACCACGTAGGTGACGGCCTGGGTGTGGACCGGGTGGACGGCGAAGAGCAGCGCCCCGGCCAGCGCGGCCCGCCCGGCCGAGGCCGGGGCCGGCAGGTCGTGGCCGGCGCGCGCCAGCGCCGCCAGCACCGCCCGCCCCACGGCCAGCACCAGGAGCGACGCGGCCACGTGGGCCGCCAGGTTGAGGACGTGCCAGCCCCACGGGTCGAGGCCATGGGCCAGGTAGTCGAGGGCGAAGGTGAGGCGGGAGAGCCAGCGGTTGGCCGGGAAGCCGTCGGTGGCGCGCCGGATGGCCTCGGCGTCGAGGGCCAGGGCGTGGACGCCCGGGGCGTTGACGATGTTGGGCAGGTCGTCGAACTGGAGCGGGACCTGGAAGGCGTTGGCGTAGGCCGCCACGGCGGCGCCGGCTACCAGCAGCCACCGGCCGAGCCGCGCCGGCCAGGAGGGCCCGCCGCCGGGCGGCGCGGTCGGGGCGGCGGGCGGGGGCGGGGCGGCGGCCACGGGACCGGCTCAGGCGATGGCGACGCGGAGCTTCTGCCGCAGCGCCAGGTGGGCCTCGGAGGCGGCGAAGGCCAGCAGCGCCAGCGCGGGCGGGCAGGCGCGCACCGCCTCGACGAGGGGCGGGCCGTCGGGGGGCGTGGCGGCCGGGCCGCCGCGCGCCAGGAGGGCCAGCGCGGTGGGGACGTCGCCGCAGAGCGCCAGGCCGAACCGGTCGGCGGTGGCCGCCGCGGCGCGGCGGGCGGCGGCGAGGTCGAGGCGCGGCCCGGCGGCGACCTGCCCGGCCGGCCCCTCCATGGCCTTGCGCACCCGGCGCGGCAGCCGCGCCACCCGGCGGGCCAGTTCCTCCGGCGCCGCCCCCAGCCCGTGCCAGCCCGGCTCGGAGAGCGCGACGGCGGCGGCCAGCACCTCGGCCAGGCGCGCGTCGTCGAGCAGGTCGGCGATCATGCTGCCGCTCCAGAGCCGCGCCGCCACCCGGCCCAAGAGGAAGCGCTGCTCCCGCGCGGTGGTGCGGCGCGGCAGGTCGGTGCCGCAGAGCACGGCCGACCGCTCGCTGGGATCCACCAGCAGCCGGCCCGGGGCGGTGGGGTAGAGCTCCCAGTCCCCGCCGCCGACCCCGAGCGCGCGGGTCGCCTCGCCCAGGCCCCGGCGGAACGGGTGGTCGGCGCGGGCCGGGTCGCCGGCCTGCACCGCCCCGCCCCGCACCGCGTCGGCCAGGTGGCCGCCGGCCGCAGCCAGCAGGCCGGCCAGCGGGCCGCGGTCGCCGGGGTGGCGCAGCAGCTCCAGGTCCCCGGCGGAGAGGGCCGGCGGCGCTGGCAGCACCTGCCGATCCCCGTCGAGGAGCAGCCGCTCGGCGGAGGGGCCGGGCGGCGGCGCGCCGAGCCAGCGCAGCACGGTGGCGGCCACGTAGACGCGGTCGTGGGCCCGCTGCCGCTCGAAGAGGCGCGCCAGCGCGGCCCAGCTCTCCACGCGCAGCGGGTCGGCCTCCAGGAGCCGGCGGTGCTCCTCGACGGCCAGGGCCGGCGAGGCCTCCTCGTAGGCCAGCGCCAGCTCGGCGCGGGCGTCGGCGTACCCCGGGACGTCCTCCACCGCGGCGCGGAGCAGCTCGACGGCGCGCCCCCGCTGGTTGAGCGGGCCGGCCTGCAGGCGGGCCGCCTCCAGCCGCGCCTCGGCGCGGAAGGCCGGCTCGGCCGCCGCCGCCGCCGCGGCCTCCAGCGCCGCGGCCAGCGTGCGTGGCTCGGCGCGCCGGCGCTCCAGCTCCACCATCAGCCGCAGGGCCTCGGCGTGGCCGGGCACCAGCTCCTGGGCCCGCGCGGTGTGGGCCAGGGCCCGGGCCTCGTCGCCGAGCCTGGCCTCCAGGCGGCCCAGGGCCACGTGGTGATCGGCGGCCTGGGCCGGCGCCAGGCCGGGCAGGGTGAGCAGGCGCCGCAGCGCCTCGGCGGCCGGCGCGGCGCGCCCGGCCTCGCCATGGAGCCGGGCCAGCCGCTCCAGCGCCTCCCGCCCGTCGGGCTGGGCGGCCAGGGCGGCCTCGAGGTGGGCCAGGGCGCGCCCGGGATCGGCCAGCTGGTCCTGGCAGAGGACGCCCGCGGCCAGGTGGAGCGGGGCCAGGGCGGCCGGGGGGCCGCCGGCGGCCAGGGCCGCCTCGTAGTCGAGGACCGCCTCGCCGGCCCGGCCCTCGGCGGCGCGCAGGCGGGCCCGCAGCTCCCGCGCCGCCGCCGCGCCGGGGTGGGACTCGACCGCCCGGTCGAGGGCGGCGAGGGCGCCGGGCGCCCCGGCCTCGCCGGCCAGCGCCGCCCGGGCCACGGCCAGCCAGGCCTCGGCGGCGCGGACCGGATCGCGCTCGGCCCGGGCCCGGGCCTCCCGGGCGGCGAGGAGGTCGGCGGCGCCGGTGCCGGCGCGGAGCGCCTCCAGGCGGTCGAGCGGCGCGGCGTCGAGCGGGTCGAGCTCCGCCGCCAGGCGGTAGTCGAGGGCGGCGTCCTCGGGATCGCCCAGCCGCTCGGAGAGGGCGCCGGCCTGGAAGAAGGCGGAGGCCGCGGCGTGGCGATCCTGGAGGGCCGAGGCCTCGCTCCGCAGCAGGGCGCGGGCGGCGGCCAGGTCCCCGCGCGCCTCGGCGGCGGCGCGGGCCGCGCGGAGGGCCGGGAGCGAGCCGGGGGCCTCGCCCAGGGCGGCGTCCACCGCGGCGCGGGCGGCGGGGGCGTCACCGGCCGCGGTCCAGGCCTCGGCGGCGCGGAGGGCCCAGTAGGCCCGCTCGGCGGGGCCGGCGGCGCTGGCGCGGCGGCGCTCGGCGTGGCGCGCCGCCTCCACCGGGGAGCCGGCCTCGGCCAGCGCGTCCAGCTCCGGCTCGAGCAGGGCGCTCCCCGGGGCCTGCAGCGCAGCCCGCCGCAGGAGGCCGGGGGCCTCGGCGGCGGGGAGGTCGGCGGCGGCGGCCACCAGCCAGGCGGCGGCGGCGGGCGGCGGCGCCCCCTCGGCCAGCGCCTGGCGCAGCGCCGCCCGGCGGGCCGGCACGGCGGCGTGGAGGCGGAGGTCGAGGAGCAGCGGGATGGGGTGGCCGGGGGCGGCGGCCGCGGCCTCGCCCACCAGGGACCTGGCCTCCGCCGGATCACCGCGGCGGTCGATGGCGAGGAGGGCCAGGCCGAGGAGGGCGTGGGCGCGGGCCGGGCCGTGGCCGGCGCGATCCGCCTCCTCCCGCCGCAGCGCGGCCAGGTCGTCCCAGCGCCCCTCGGCGGCGTAGAGCCGGTCGAGCGCCTGGGCCGCGGCCGGGAAGCCCGGTCGCGCCCGCAGGGCGTCCTCGTAGGCCTCCACCGCGTGGCCCCGCTCGCCGAGCCGGTGGGCCCAGCGGCGTCCCACCTCGCAGAGCAGCGCGGCCCGAACCGCGGGGGCGGCCCGCACCGCCGCCTCGGCGCGCAGCACCTCCACCAGCCGCTCGTCCTCGCCCCGCTCGCGGTGGAGGCGGGCCAGCGCCGCCAGGGCCCGCAGGTCGGCCGGGTCGAGGGTCAGCACCTCCTGGTAGGCGCCGATGGCCTCGTCCACCCGGCCCAGGCGCCGCTCGCAGAGCTCGGCGATGCGTCGGACCAGGCCCGCGGCGGCCACCGGGTCGGCGGCGGCGTCGGCCTCGGCGCGGAAGAGCGCGCCCACCGCCTCCCACTCGCCGGCGGCGGCGTGCAGCCGGCCGAGCGCCGACAGGGCGGGGAGGTGGGAGGGCGAGGCCTCCAGCAGCTCGGCCCAGGCCTCCATGGCCCGCTCGGCGTCGCCCAGCGAGTCGTCGAGCAGCTCGGCCCGGCGCTGCAGCAGCGTGAGCCGCAGCCGGCGGGCGGCCACCTCGGGGCCGGCCGCGAGGTCGGCGAGATCGGCCTCCAGCAACTCCACCAGCTCGGCCCACTGCCCCTCCTGCTCGAAGGTGCGCTCCAGGCCGATGCGCGCGGCCAGCAGGCGCGGGTCGAGCGCCAGCGCCTCCCGGTAGAGGGCCGCAGCCCGCGGCCGGTCGCCCAGCCGCCGCTCCACCACCTCGGCCGCCTTGTAGGTGCGCTGGGCCCGCTCCAGGGGCGCGGTGGCCGCGGCCGCCTCGCCCTGGAAGGCGTCCAGCAGCCCCTCCCAGTCCTCCTCCCGGGCGCAGAGCCGCCCCAGCGTCGCCAGGGCGCCGCGGTGGCCCGGGGCCACCGCCAGGATGGCGCGGCAGCAGGTGATCGCCTCGCCCGGCTCGTCGAGCCTCTCCTCCTCCAGCTCGGCCCGGCGCAGCCAGGCCGCCACCGCCTCGGCGAGGTGGGCCGGTCCGGTGCCGTCCAGGTGGGCGGTGGCCAGCGCCGCCAGGGCGTCGGAGGCGGCGCGCCAGTCGCCGCGGGCCTCGTGGAGCCGGGCCAGCTCGGCCAGCACCAGGGGCTCGGCCGGCGCGGTCGCGCGGGCCCGCTCCAGCGCCTCGGCCGCCTCGGCGAACCGGCCCGGGGGGCCACAGAGGGTGGCGGCGAGGTCGAGCCAGGCGAAGGGCGCCTCGGCGGCCGGGGCGGCCTCGGCGTCGGCGCGCTGCAGGGCGGCCAGGGCGTCCTGATCCTCGAGGCGGTGGGCGTGCCGGCGCGCCGTGGCCCGCACCAACGGGTCGTCGGGGGCCAGGGAGAGGGCGCGCAGCGCGTGGGGCGCGGCCCCCTCGAGATCCCCGACGCCGTCGGCGAGGAGGCCGGCGGCGGCGGCCAGCAGGTGCGCCCCCAGGCGCGGCGTCCCGGCGGCCACGGCGCAGCGCTGCCAGGCCTCCGCCAGCCCGCGCCGGTCGCCGCTCGCGGCGGCGCGCAGCCCCTGCTCCTCGGCCACCGCGAAGCCGCCAGGGTCCGCGGCGGCGGCCCGCTCCAGCGCGGCCCGGGAGGCCTCGCCCTGGCCCAGGGCGGCGAGGGTCCGGCTGGCCGCCAGCTCCAGCTCCGCCCGGCCGCCCGGCGAGAGCGTGTGGCGGGCCTCCAGGGGGAGCAGGTGGGCGGCGAGCGGGAGATCGCCCCGGGCGACGGCCAGCCGGCGGGCCGCGCGGAGGCCGGGGAGCCAGGACGGGTCGGACTCGACCGACCGGCGCAGCAGCCCCAGGGCTGCCGCCGGGTCCCCGAGGTGGCGGTCGTGGATCCGGGCCGCCTCGCCCAGCAGGAAGGCCGCCTCGGGACCGGCGCCGCGCGCCGCGGCCTCGCGCTCCCAGGTGGAGGCCAGGGCGGCCCAGTCGATGGCCTCACCCGGGGCGGCCGGGGGGGCCGCCATGCGGTTCGCCAGCTCGGTGGCGATGGAGTCGGCCGGGCCGGTCGGCGCGTCCGGCTCCCAGATTGAAGGATCGCGGCCGGCCATGATCCCCTGGGACCGGGCGGGGCCGGTCAGACCTCGAAGCGGTCGATCTTGCCCTGCTTCTGGAGGATCTCCAGGGCGCCCTTGGTGATCTTCTCCTTGTCGACGCCCTGGAGCTTGACCACCAGCGGGGCCCTCACGCCGTCCGGGATGACGGCCACGGCCCAGGAGTCACCGAGGTCCTTGTCCACGGTGACCCGGCACTCCACACTTCCGATGAAGGCTTTCGCCATGTCGGTTGCTCCACGTTATGTGGTGAGGGGTAGGAAGGCGCCCGGACGATAGCCCAAGAGAGGCCGATGACAAAGCGATGGCTGGTGATTCTGGCATCCCTGGCCGCGGCCGGGGCGACCGGCTGCGGCGGGCCGCAGCTCCCCAGGACGGCCCGCGGCGAGGTGCTGGTGGCCGTGGAGGGCAAGGTGAAGTACGGCCCGTTCGCCCTGGGGCGGTCCGACCTGGAGGCGCTGCCGCGGGCCTCCTTCAAGGCGCGGGATCCGGCGACGGGCCAGGAGGCCCGGTACGAGGGCGTCTCCCTCCTGCAGGTGCTGGCCGACAAGGTCGAACCGACCGAGGGGGCCGACACGGTCCTCATCCGGACGGCCGACAAGGAGGCCCTGCCGCTCTCCCGGATGGTGATCCGCCAGTACCGGCCCATCCTGGCCGACCGCATCGACGGCCAGCCGGTGGCGCCGCAGCTGGCCTGGCCCAACCTCGACCAGGCCGGCCTGCAGCGGGATCCCCGCGCCGACCTCTGGTGGGCCCGGCAGGTGAAGGCGGTGGAGCTGGTGGCCTGGGAGCGGTCCTGGGGGCGGGCGCTCCGGCCGCCCCCGGGCGCGAGCGACGCGGCGCGCCTGGGCGGAGGGCAGTACGCCCTGCGCTGCGCCACCTGCCACCGGCTCGGGAAGGCGGGCGGGGAGCGCGGCCCGGCGCTCGACGGCGCGGCGGAGCGGCTGGGGCTCCCGGGCTTCACCGCGGCGTTGAAGCGCCACGCCACCTGGCGGGAGCGGATCGGGACCGAGCTGGCCTCCGGCGAGGAGGTGGCCAGCCAGGTCCACGCCTATCTCAAGGCCGTGGACGCGGCCGACGGGTACGCCGACGAGCCGGCTACGCCGGATGCGAAGCCGGGCCCTCCGGCAGGTGGTGCACCCTCGCCGTGACCGCAGCGCCGAGCGGCGCCGGCCCGGCCGGGGCTGGCGCGCCGGCGAGCCAGGCGTAGGCCTCCATGCGGGACTCGGCCAGGCCCTCCCGGAAGCGGGCCAGCTGGAGGCCGGCGAAGCCGTCCGGGAGCGGGTCGAGCTGCTCGATGGCCAGGTCCAGGAGGCGGGCCATCCCGAGCGGGTGCCGGTGCTCGGCCATCTTGTGGTAGGCGCCGGCGGCCTGGATGAGCCCCTGCAGCAGGCGCCGCATGGGGCCGATCTCCTGCCGCCAGGCCGCTTCCCAGGCCTGGTGGGCGTCGAAAAACTTCCCGGCGGCGTAGAGCTCGCGGCCGCGCTCCAGGGCGGCGGCCGTGGTGTCGAGGTGCGTGATCGAGAGGGCGGCCATGTCGGTCTCACCCCCGAGCGGCCCTTGGAGTGACAACCATCCTCGACCGGGCTCGCGCCCGGGCGGGCGCCGCCCTCACCGGAGGTGCTCCAAGGGTGCGACGGATCAGAGGAAGATCGACCGGCGGGCCGCCACGTCCTCGTCGAGCATGGCCTGCACGGCGAGGCGAGTCCGCTCCGCCAGCTCGGCCACCACGGCGGCGTCGTCGGCCGCCCCCGGGCCGAAGGCGGCGGTGGGGATGGGCTGGCCGAAGCGGAGCGACCAGCGGGAGGGGAGCGGCAGGAAGCCGGCCGGGCCGAGGCGCAGCGCCGGCTGGCCGGCCAGGAGGGGGATGCGGAGCAGTTCGGCCAGCCAGCCCTTCCGGGCGATGGGGGGCGCCGCCTCCTCGCTGCCCACGATGGCGCAGGGGACGATGGGCGCCCCGGCCCGCAGGGCCACCTTGGCGAAGCCGCCGCGGCCGAACCGGCCGAGCCGGTAGCGCTCGCGCCAGGGGCGCCCCTCGGCGGCGCTCCCCTCGGGGAAGACGCCGAGCAAGGTGCCCTCGGCCAGGAGCCGGTCGGCGGCCTCGGGGCTGGCCCGCACCGCGCCGAGGCGGATGGCGGTGCCGCCGACGAAGGGCCGGTCGCAGGCGGCGTCGTCGAGGAGCGGCCGGAGGTCGCGCTTCGCCGGGTGGTCGCGCCTCAGGGCGTGGCGCAGCACCAGGGCGTCCCAGGGGAGCAGGCCGGCGTGGTTGGCCACCACCACCGCCGGCCCCTCGGCCGGCACCAGCTCGATGGCCCGGGGCTCGACGCGCCACCAGGCCGAGTAGAGCAGCTCCACCAGCGGACCGGCGCGCTCGGTGAGGCGCGGATCCATCCCGAAGCGGTCGAGCCGCTCCGGGGGCTCGAGGAGCCGGAGCAGGTCGCCCGCCGCCGCCAGCCGCTGGCGCACCGCGGGCCAGAGGGTCTCCATGGCCTGGCGCAGCTCCTCGCCGGCCCGCTGGGCGGTGCTGCCGGCGTCGCCGGCGACGGCCTGGAGGCGGGCCTGGGCGTCGGCCATGGCGGCGTCGAGGCGGGATTCCAGGCTCGAGGACTCGGCGCCAGCCGAGTCCGAGGCAGGTGGCGGAGCGTGGGTGGAGCCGTCGCTGGAGGTCGAGGTCGAGGTCGAGGTCGGGGTCGAGGTCGCGGGCGAGGTCGAGATCGAGGTCGGGGCAGGGGCTGGGGCAGGGGCTGGGGCTGGGGCTCGGGCAGGGGCTCGGACTGGGTTCGCGGTCTCGGTCGAGGTCTCGGCCGCAACCGCCGCCGTCCCCCCCGCCACCTCCCGCACCGCCGCCCCCCGCGCGAACGGGTCATTCCCCAGCGCCGGCCGCGCCGGCGCCTTCGCCGGCTTCCTCGACCTGGCCCTTCCCTTTGGCTTCCCCGCCGCCATGCGCGACCTATAGACCCGGCCCTCCGGTGCGTCAAACCCGCCGTCATCCCCGGGCGCTAGGCTGTCTGCATGCCGCGGCCCATCCGCCTCACGCTGGCCCAGGCCCGCGCCCTCCACCTCGCGGCCCAGGGGCTCCTCGCGCCGCCGGCGCGCCCGGCCGGCAAGGCCGACCTCCTCGCCTGCGTGCGCCGCATGGCGCTCCTCCAGCTCGACACCATCCACGTGGTGGCGCGCAGCCAGCACCTGGTGCTCTTCGCCCGGCTCGGCGCCTACCCGCTCCCCTGGCTCGACGAGCTGCTGGCGGAGGGGGCGCTGGTGGAGACCTGGGCCCACGAGGCCTGCCTGGCGCCGGCGGAGGACCACCCCATCCACCGGCGCGCCTGCCAGGCGCGGGACCACTGGGCCATCAACCGGGCCCGCCGGCTGCGCGCGGAGCAGGGCGAGGGGATGCTCGGCCTCCTCGAGGAGGTCCGGCGGCGCGGCCCGGTGAAGGCGGCCGACCTGGGCGGCGGCGGCTCCCGGACCACCGCCTGGTGGGGCTGGAAGAAGGAGAAGGCCTGGCTGGAGGCCTGGCTGGCCCTCGGCGAGCTGATGGTGGTGCGGCGGGAGCGCTTCCAGCGGGTCTACGACCTCACCGAGCGCGTCCTGCCGGCGGCGGCGCGGGGGCCGCTGCCGGATGCCGAGGCGGCCCGCCGGGCCATGATCGAGGCGAGCGTGCGGGCCCTGGGCGTGGCCCCGGCGCGCTGGGTGCACGACTACTTCCGGCTCCGGCCGCGCCTCACCCCCGCCGACCTGGCGCCGCTGGTGGCGGCCGGGACGCTCCGCGAGGTGGCGGTGGCCGGCTGGAAGGAGCCGGGCTTCGTCCACGCCGACCAGGCGTCGCGCCTCGACGCCGCCGCGGCCGGCCGCCTGAGGGCCACGCACACCGCGCTCCTCTCACCCTTCGATCCGGTGGTCTGGGACCGGGAGCGGGCCCTCGGGCTCTTCGGCTTCGACTACCGGCTGGAGTGCTACCTGCCGGCGCGAAAGCGCCGCCACGGCTACTACGTGCTCCCCATCCTGCGGCGCGGGGCGCTGGTGGGCCGCCTCGACGCCAAGGCCCACCGGGCGCGCGGGCTGTTCGAGGTGAAGGCGCTCCACCTGGAGGACGGCGTGCGGCCCGGGCCGGCGCTCCTCACCGACCTCGCCGGCGCCCTCGCCGCCAGCGCCGCCTGGCACGGCACGCCGGAGGTGCGGCTGGGCCGGAGGGTGGCGCCGGCGCTCCGCGCGGCGCTGGCCCCGCGACTCGCGAGGGCCGCCGCGACCGTCGCCCCCGCGTGCTAGAAGGCCGCGTGCCTGCCATCCGCGTCCTGCCCCCCGGGCTCGTCAACCAGATCGCCGCCGGCGAGGTGGTGGAGCGCCCCGCCTCGGTCGTGAAGGAGCTGTGCGAGAACGCCCTCGACGCCGGGGCGAAGGCCATCGCCATCGAGGCGGAGGAGGGCGGCCTCGGGCTCATCCGCATCGCCGACGACGGCTGCGGCATGGACCGCGACGACGCCCTGCTGGCGCTGGAGCGCCACGCCACCTCCAAGCTGCGCGACGCCGAGGGGCTGGCCACCATCTCGACCATGGGGTTCCGCGGCGAGGCCGTGCCGGCCATCGCCTCGGTCTCGCGCTTCCGCCTCGACACCGCCCCGGGCTCGGACGGCGCCGGGACGCGGGTGGTGGTCGAGGGCGGCGAGATCGTGGAGACCAGCGCGGTGGCGAGGCCGCGCGGCACCACCATCGAGGTGCGCGACCTCTTCTTCAACACGCCGGCGCGCCGCAAGTTCATGCGCGCCGCCCCCACCGAGGCCGGCCACGTCACCGAGGCGGTGGTGCGCCTCGCCCTGGCCCGCGCCGACGTCGGCTTCACGCTCCGCTCCTCGGGGCGCCTGGTGCTGGGCGCCCGCGCCGGCGAGGCCCTGGCCGACCGGGCGGCCCAGGCCCTGGGGCGCGAGGCGGCCCGCCACCTGCTGGCGGTGGACGGCGAGCGCGGCGAGGTGCGGGTGACGGGCCAGGTCACCTCGCCGGACCACTCCGAGGCGACCGGGCGCAACCTCTACCTCTTCGTCAACGGCCGCTACGTGCGCGACCGCGGCGCCGCCCACGCGGTGCTCCGCGCCTACGCCGGCGTGCTGCCGCCGGGGCGCCAGCCGGCCGGCGTGCTCTTCGTGACCCTCCCGCTCGACCGGGTGGACGTGAACGTCCACCCGCAGAAGCTGGAGGTGCGCTTCGCCGAGGCGCGGCAGGTCTACGACGCCCTCCACCACGCGGTGGCGGCCACCCTGCGCACCACGCCCTGGCTGGGCCACCGCGGCGTGCCGGCCGCGCCGCCGGTGCCGGCGGCCCTCGGGCCGGGCGTCCCGGACGGCGCGGCCCAGCCGCACCCGATGGCCGGCGAGGACGCGGCCTCGGTGCTGGCCTGGGCCCGCGCCATCCACCCGCCGGCCGAGAGCGGCGCCTCCTTCCCGGCCGCCGCGCCGCAGGGCGGCACCATGCCGCTGGCCTTCCCGGTGGGCCCGGCGGTGGCCGGCGAGCCGACGCGGGCGCCCGGCTACTTCGGCTCGCTCCGCTACGTCGGCCAGCACGCCCGCACCTACCTGGTCTGCGAGGCGCCGGGCGGCACGCTGGTGGTCATCGACCAGCACGCCAGCCACGAGCGCATGCTCTTCCACCGGCTGCGGGAGGCGATGCGGGCGCGCGGCCTGCCGGTGCAGCCCTTCCTGGTCCCGCAGGTGGTGACCCTCCCGCCGGCGGTGGCGCGGGCGCTGGAGGGGCACGTGGGGGAGCTGGCCCGCCTCGGGCTCGACGTGGAGCCCTTCGGCGGCGACGCCTTCGCGGTGAAGGGGGCGCCCGCCATCCTGGGCGGGGTGGACCTGGGCGGGCTGCTGGAGGACCTGGCCCAGCAGCTGGAGCAGCTGGAGCGCGGCAGCGCGGTGGACGAGGCCCTCCACGATCTCGCCGCCACCATGGCCTGTCACGCGGCGGTGCGCGCCAACCAGGACCTCACGGCCGAGGAGGCCAGGGCGCTCCTCGACGGGCTGGACGCCATCGACTTCAAGGCCCGCTGCCCGCACGGCCGGCCGGTGGTGTTCGAGCTGCCGCTGGCCGACCTGGAGCGCCGGGTTGGGCGCCGCTGAGGCGGCGGGCCGGGGAGCGGCCCGCCGAACCACCGGGTGGTCGGACCAGCAACCATCTGGGGAGGGAAGGATTGAAGGCCCCCGGCTCCAGCGGCGCGGGGGGGGGTTGCCGCCGGAGCCAGGGGGCCTTCGGGCGCGATGGAAGAGCAAGCGCCTTGCCAGGTCCTGGTCGGCACCCGTACCACCAGTTTCCGCGGGGTTGTCCAGGTGGGCGGCGCTCCCACCCAGGGTCCGGGTCTTTCACATCTGCAATGCCATTGCGGGAGTGAAAGGCCGGACGAGCGGTGGACGCCCGGCCGGCCTTGAGGCAGATTCCCGGCGTGCCTCCGCAGCGGGACCCACGCTACCGGCCCTACCGGCTGGCCCTCTGGATCGCCTGGTTCCTGGCGGTCACGCTGGCCATCGGCGCGGTGGTGGTCAACGTGGTGCGCCACCTCTCCGGCCCCCACCGGCCGGCCGCCACCGGGGCGCTGCCGACCCGGTCCTCGGTGCGCGTCTGCGTCAAGGAGCTGGAGCAGCTCAACCGCGAGCAGAACGAGCGGGCCTGGCGCCTGGGCGGCGACATCGGCGAGGTCGACGCCCTGGTGGAGTGGGATCGCTGGTCGCGGGACTGGGAGCAGCGCGTCGAGGACCTGGCCGATCGCTGCCGGCTCGACGCCTCCCAGCCGGATCCGCAGGGCTTCGGCGGCCGCGACGAGCTGGAGCAGGCCCGCGACGACGTGCTGGCCCTCCACCGCGCCTACCGCGCCCAGGCCACCCGCTTCGCGCAGGAGGAGGCCAACCTGGCCCGCAAGGCGACGCGGTCGCTGGAGGCGGCGCGGAACGCGGTCATCCGGCAGCAGTAGGCGGCCGGCCGGCGCCGCTCAGGGCGCGGGGAAGCCGCAGGCGCCGCCCGGCGCGTAGTGGAAGACCCAGCGCTGCACCTGCGTCTCGAAGCCGGCCTCGGTGGCGCGGTACGGGCGCGCCCCGGCGCCGGCGTCCGGCTGGAAGCCGTTGGAGACCACCAGCTCCACCACGTGCAGGCCGCCGCCCTGGCGGAAGGCCAGCCGATCGGCCTCGGTGGCGCCCGGGTCGAAGTCGTAGGGCCGGAAGGTCCAGGGCGTCACGGTGCGCAGCGTGGTGAGGGCGTCCACCGGCGGGATGAACTCGATGGGCCGCCGCGGCACCTCGCGCTGCTGGTCCCCCGGCAGGTAGTCCACGAACCAGCGCACCTCGACGTTCTCGATGGTGTTCTCGTCCACCAGGGAGGCCGAGAGCAGGTAGGAGGGGGCGGCGGCGCAGGCCGGATCGACCAGCAGCACGGTGTCGAGGGGCGTGGCCGAGTCGGCCACGATGCGCGGCGGCGTGATGGCGCCGGTGGTGGGGTACTCCGGCAGCACCTGGGGCAGGGGGCAGCCGGCCAGGGCGGCGCCGAGGAGCAGGGCCAGGGCGGCCGCGGCGGGGGCGGGGCGGGTCACGGCGCGTCCTCCTCGTCGGGCGGGGGCGGCTCGCCGCGGCGCTCCGCCTCCATGCGCTCCAGGTGGCGGAAGATGGTGCGGGGGTCCACCCCCAGGTCCTTGGCGGTCTTGGTGCGGTTGCCGGCGTTGCGCTCCAGCACGTCGTTGACGTAGCGCTTCTGGAACTCGCGGGTGGCGTGGGCCAGGGGCACCGCCGGCTCCAGGCTCTCCGGCCGGAGGTCCAGGTCCTCCGCCGACACCACCGAGCGCTCCGCCAGCACCACCGCCTTCTTCACCCGGTTCTCCAGCTCCCGCACGTTGCCGGGCCAGGCGTACTTGCGCATGGCCACCAGTGCGCCGCCCGAGAAGGTGCGGGCCCGGGAGCCGAACTCCTTGGCGTAGCGGGCCAGGAACCAGCGGGCCAGCACCACCACGTCGTCGCCGCGCTCCCGCAGCGGCGGCAGCTGGATGGAGACCACGTTGAGCCGGTAGAAGAGGTCCTCGCGGAAGGCGCCGCGCTGGATCTCCTGCTCCAGCACCTTGTTGGTGGCGGCCACCACCCGGATGTCCACCGCCTCGGGCCGGGTGTCGCCCACCCGCGTCACCGCCCGGTCCTGCAGCGCCCGCAGGATCTTCACCTGGAGCGCCGGGGGCATCTCGCCGATCTCGTCGAGGAAGAGGGTGCCGCCGCTGGCCGCCTGGAAGCGCCCCAGGCGGCTGGCCACGGCGCCCGTGAAGGCGCCCTTGACGTGGCCGAAGAGCTCCGACTCCAGCAGCGCCTCGGGGATGGCCCCGCAGTTGACGGCCACGAAGGGGCCGCCGGCCCGCGGCGAGCGGCGGTGGACCTCGCGGGCCACCACCTCCTTGCCGGTGCCGGTCTCGCCGGTGATGAGCACCGAGATGTCGGTCCCGGCCACCCGCTCGATGCGGCGGAAGACCTCGCGCATCGAGCCGCCGGTGCCCACCAGGTCGCCGTACTGCCGGGTGGAGACCGCCTCGCGCAGGGCGCTGTTCTCCCGCCGCAGCGAGTCGAGGAGCAGGGCGTTCTGCACCAGCAGCGAGGCCTGGGCGGCGAAGACGGTGAGCGGCTCCAGCGCCCGCTCGTCGAAGAGCGAGACCACGTTGTCGTTGCCCAGGTAGATGACGCCGAAGACCTCTCCCTTCGACTTGAGGGGGGCGCACATCACCGAGCAGAGCTTCAGGTTGACCACCGACTCGGAGCCGGACCACTCGCTGTCGTGGAGGGCGTCGGCCACCACCAGCGGGCGCCCGGTCTCGGCCACCTTGCGGACGATGGAGTCGGAGATCCGCCCCATGGCCCCCTCGATGGTCTCGCGGGCCACGTTGCGGGCGGCCCGCACCGCCGGCTCGCCCCCCTCCAGCAGGATGAGGAAGCCCTTGTCGGCCTGGGAGACCTCCACCAGCGCGTCGAGGAGCTCGTCGAGGAGCCGGTTGAGGTCGGTGGCGGCCAGGAGCCGCTCGCTGAAGCGGACCAGGGAGTCGAGGGCCAGCAGGCGCTGGCCGGCCAGGGCGGCCTGCGGCGCCGCCGCCGGGGCGCCGGGGGCGGGGCGGGTGGACGGGTCGAAGAGCAGCTCGGTGGCGCCCAGGCGGATGCGGTCGCCCGGCCCGAGGCGGCAGGCCGACTTCTTGCGGCCGTTGACGGTCATGGCGACGCCGTCGTGGGCGGCGGCGTCCCAGGCGTGGCCGTCGAAGTGGATGTGCAGCGCGGTGGGGGGCAGGGCCGGATCGGCCACCACCACGTCGCTCTCCGGATCGCGCCCCACGCTGGTGAGGCGCCGCGAGAGCGCCACGCTCCGCTCGCCCCCGTCCGGACCTCGGACCACCAGGGTGGCCATGGTCACCACCTCCACTCGAGCTGGAGCTTGGCGCCGCTGGGCGCGCCCCCCGGGCCGATCTCGGTCTCCACCAGCGGCACGAAGTGCTGGTGGGCGTCCCACACCGAGTAGCCGTAGAGCCCCCAGAAGAGCGCCGCCGAGACGTACTTGATGGCCTCCAGGCGGCCGAAGAGGGCGCGGTCGGAGTCGGTGTAGGGCGGGCGCGTGCAGCCCGGCTGGCTGGAGGTGCAGAGCCGGGAGCGGTCGTCGGCCAGCTGGTTGTGGGCCACGATGGCCCCCAGGTTGACCAGGCCCATCACCACCTGGCCGGCGGCGATGGCGGTGCCCTTGGCCTTCTCGCCGTTCTGGAACTGGCCGGCCCCGAGGGGCAGCCAGTTGAAGAGGTAGACCCGCTCCTGCACCCGCACCAGCTTGGTGGCCGGCCCGGTGCGGGCCAGCTCCTCGGCCAGCAGGCGGCGCTTGGCCTCCTCGGCCAGCCGCTGCTGCTCGCGCAGCTCCCGCTTGCGCTCGCGCAGCGGCGCCAGCGCCGGCTCGTGCTCCCGCTTGACCCGGTCGAAGAAGTCCACGATGGCGGGCGGGACCAGGAACGGATCGAGGGCGAAGTCGGGATCGTAGGAGAGCAGGTTGACGAAGGCGGCGCGGGCCTGGGCCTGGTCGCCCAGGTGGAACTCCGAGATGCCGAGCATGCGCCAGGCGTCCACCGCCTGGTCGTCGGTGAGGGGCGGCTCGGTGGCCAGGTACTGGCGCAGCGTGCCGGCGGCGTCGGCGTAGGCGCCGAACTCGAAGCGGTCCTTGGCCCGCTTCAGCTCGGCGGGGGCGGCGGCCACCGCCAGGGCGGCCAGCAGGGGGACGAGGGCGTTCACGGCGCGACCTCCGCGGCGGGCGCCGCCACCACCACCTCGGCGCCGGCCCGCAGCTTGACCTGGATGGAGCGCGGCGCCGCCCCGGGGACCTCCACGCCGATGCGCACCGCCGCCTCGTAGGGGCTCTCGCCCCCGGGCGGCAGCGGCACGAGGAGGGGCGCCCGCTGGGAGTCGCCGGCGGTGCCCACCGGCTTCCCCTCCACCAGCACGCGCGCCGCCGGATCGCCCTCCACGCGGAGGCGCGCCGGGCGCGGCTCCAGCGGCACGCGCAGCTCCCCGAGCCGCTGCGCCTCCTCGGCGGTGACGGTGCGCGAGAAGGTGGCGCAGCAGGCGTGCTCCAGCTGGATGACGTGGGGCTGGGCGCCGGCCAGGTGGAAGGTCACCGCCTGGGCGCCGCTGGCCACCTCCGCGCCGTCGAGGAGAGCGCGCTGGGCGTAGGGGCGGACGTGGACCACCAGGTCGGTGGCCGGGGCGGACGGGCCGGTGGGGCCGGCGGGCGGGCGGCCGCCGGGGCGGGTGGGAGCCGCGGCGGCGGGGTGGGGCTCGGGGGCCGGGGCCGTGGCCGGCGCCGGGAGGGGGGCCGGGATCGGGACCGGCGCCGGGGGCGAGGTCGCTGTCCCGGCCGGGGTCACCGCCGGGGCCGGCGCCGCCTCGGGACCGGCCGGCCAGAGGGTGGCGAGGCCGGCGAAGGCCGCCGCCGCCAGCAGGGCCAGGGCGCCGGCGCCGGCCAGCCGGCGCGCGCGGCGCCGGCGGGAGAGGCGCCGCAGGGTGGCCTGGACCGGCGCGTTCCCCGGATCGAGCGCCAGCACCCGGTCGAAGAAGCCCAGGGCGCGCGCGCTCGCCCCCTCGCGCAGCGCGGCCTCGCCGCGGGCCAGCAGCGCGGCCACCGCGGCGGCCGGGAAGGCGGCCTTGAAGGCCGCCGGGTCGCGCAGGAAGGAGACCAGCGCCTCGGCGGGCCGCTCCAGCCCCACCTCGGCGAGGACGGCGTCGAGCACCTCCAGCACCTCGGCGGCGCTCTGCGGGCGCGCCGCCGGATCGACGGCCAGGCAGCGGCGCAGCAGCGCGGCCACCTTGTTGGAGACCCGCGGATCGAGGACCTGCGGGTCGTCGAAGTCCCCCTCGATGGCGCGCCGCAGGATGGCGGTGGGGTTGCCGGCGGAGAAGGGGAGCCGGCCGGTGGCCAGCCAGTAGAGGATGGTGCCGAGCGAGAAGAGGTCCGAGCGGGCGTCGGCCTCCTTCCCCTCCACGATCTCCGGCGCCATGTGGTGGGGCGAGCCCACCAGGGCGCCGGTCATGGTCATGCGCTCGTCGGAGGCCAGGATGCGGGCGATGCCGAAGTCGGCCAGCTTCACCGCCGGCCGGTCGTCCTCCTGGACCAGCACGTTCTCCGGCTTGAGGTCGCGGTGGATGACGCCCGCCGAGTGGGCGTGGACCAGCGCCTCGCAGAGGGCGCGCCCCACCAGCAGCCCGACCTCCGGGAACCCGAAGCCGACCGCCTGGGCGAAGGCCCGCAGCGTGCGCCCGCGCACGAACTCGGTGACCAGGAAGGCCTCGGGCGCGCCGTCGCCGGCGTAGTCGAAGATCTCGACGATGCCGGGGTGGGCCAGGCGGGCCACGGCGCGGGCCTCGCGGGAGAAGCGGGCGCGGCTCTCGGCGGCCTGGGCCAGGTGCGGGTGGAGCAGCTTGACCGCCACCTCGCGGTCGAGGGCGGTGTCGCGCCCGCGGTAGACCACGGCCATGCCGCCGCTGCCGATCTGCTCGAGCAGCTCGTATCGGCCGAGCATCCGGATCACGCGCGCCCGCTCCCCTGTCACACCTGCGCCCACATCGAGGCCCCGGAGCGCGACGCCGCTGACCGGGACCGGCCCGGCACTATGACACGGATGCCAGGGGAGGGGCCATCCGCCCGGCGGGACGCCAGGGGCCCGGCGGCGGGGTGCCAGGGGGGCCGGCGGCGGCGCCCTACCAGGTGGGGAAGGCCGCCCCGCCGGTGCCGGGGAGGAGGCGGGAGGCCACCAGCGTGCGGATGGTCCCCGGCAGCACCTCGCTGGAGATCGGGTAGGTCGGGGCGAAGCCGATCGAGGCGAGCCGGCTGGTGTCGTAGTAGTGGTCGGCGCTCATCCAGTGGAGCGCCTCGCGGTCGATGCGCGGCAGGAGCGAGCGGGCCTGGTCGCCGGCGAAGCGCCGCCAGGCGCGCACCAGCCGCCGGTTGACCGGGTCGAGCAGGGCGCGATCCGGCACGTGGCGGAAGAGCCAGAGCACCAGCGCCGTCAGCCGCGGCCAGGCCGGCAGGATGCGCCCCGGCTGGTAGCCGAGGGCCGAGAGGGCGGTGTCGAGGTGCTCGGCCAGCGGCAGCGGCGCGTCGTCGGCCACGTTGAAGGCGCGCCCCACCACCGCCTCGTCGTCGGCGTGCTGGCAGACGTGGACCACGGCGCGGGCCAGGTCGTCGAGGTGGCACAGGTGGGCCACCGGCCCCCGGGCGATGATGGGGACCCGGGCCTTGCGCTGGTTGAAGAGGGCCACCAGGGCCAGCGCCCGCACCGGGCCGCCCCGCAGGGTGGGGCCGTAGAGGAGCGCCGGGCGGAGCACGGTGAGCGGCGCGCCGGCGCGGAAGGCCGACCAGGAGGCCCGCTCGGCCTGCCACTTGATGCGCTCGTAGGCGGTGCGCGGGGCCTTCAGCTCCCCCTCGCGGCAGGGCAGGTTGCGCGGCCGCCCGTAGACGGCGCAGGTGGAGACGTGGACCAGGCGGCGGGCGCCGAGGTCGCGGGCCAGCCGCGCGGCGGCGGCGGCGGCGGCGGCCTCGGCCTCGGCGCGCTGCGCCTCGGGCAGGTCGCGCGGCGTGCGCAGCCCGAGGTGGACCACCGCGTCCACCGGCCAGGCGGTGGGGTCGGCCTGCATGGCGCCGTCGGGGCGCACCGGCAGGGCGCGCACCTGCCAGCCGGCCGCCTGGAAGGCGGCGGTGACGGCGTCGGCGACCGCCCCGGGGGAGCCGGTGAGGAGCGCGAGCCTGCGCGCCGGGGCGTTCGGCGACGTCTCCGGCGCGGCCACGACGCTCCTCCCGTCTCCGCGCTAGGCGCGGACCTCCTCGACCTTCTTGCCGGCGTCGGGGGGCGGCTCGGGGGCCGGCGGGGTGCGGCCCACCGGGTTCTCGCGGAGCGCCGCCTTGAGCACCTCGTCCACGTGGGAGGCGAAGACGAACTCCAGCTCCTTGCGCGCCTGCTCCGGCACGTCCACCAGGTCCTTCTCGCAGCGGGCCGGCATGATGATGCGCTTGATGCCGGCGCGGTGGGCCGCCAGGACCTTCTCCTTGATGCCGCCCACCGGCAGCACCAGGCCGCGCAGCGTCACCTCGCCGGTCATGGCCACGTCGGCCCGGACGCGGATGCCGGTGAGGAGCGAGACCAGCGCCGTGAGGATGGTGACGCCGGCGGAGGGGCCGTCCTTGGGGATCGAGCCGGCCGGGAAGTGGATGTGGATGTCGGTCTTCTCGAGGAAGTTGGCCGGGATGCCGAGGGTGTCGGCCTTGGAGCGCAGGTAGCTGAGCGCCGCCTGGGCCGACTCCTTCATGACGTCGCCGAGCTGGCCGGTGAGGGTGAGCGACCCCTTCCCGCCCATCTTGGTGGCCTCGATGAAGAGGATGTCGCCGCCGGCCGCCGTCCAGGCCAGGCCGGTGGCCACGCCGGCGATCTCGGTCCGCTCGGCCGTCTCGTCGTAGAACTTCTCGGGCCCCAGCATGTCGGGGAGGTCCTTCTCCTCGACCACGCGCTTCGACCCGGCCGCCACCTTGCCGCTGGCCACCTCCACCGCGATGTTGCGGCAGACGTCGGCGATGCGCCGCTCCAGGGAGCGGACGCCCGCCTCGCGGGTGTAGCCGGTGACGATCTTGACGATGGCCTTCTCGTCGAGGCTGACCGCCTCGGCGGAGAGGCCGTGCTCCTTGAGCTGCTTGGGGATCAGGTGGTTGATGGCGATGTGCACCTTCTCCTCGAAGGTGTAGCCGGGCAGCTCCAGGATCTCCATGCGGTCCCGCAGCGGGCCGGGGATGGGATCGAGCAGGTTGGCGGTGGCCACGAACATGACCTTGGAGAGGTCGAAGGCCACGTCGAGGTAGTGGTCGGAGAAGGTGTTGTTCTGCTCCGGATCCAGCACCTCGAGGAGCGCCGCGCTGGGGTCGCCGCGGAAGTCGGCGCCCAGCTTGTCGATCTCGTCGAGCATCATGACCGGGTTGTGGGTGCCGGCCTTCTTCATCGACTGGATGATGCGGCCGGGGAGGGCGCCCACGTAGGTGCGGCGGTGGCCGCGGATCTCGGCCTCGTCGCGCACGCCGCCCAGTGAGAGGCGCACGAACTTGCGACCGGTGGCGCGGGCCACCGACTGGCCGAGGGAGGTCTTGCCCACGCCGGGCGGGCCCACCAGGCAGAGGATGGGGCCGCGCATGTCGTTCTTGAGCTTGCGGACGGCCAGGTACTCCAGGATGCGCTTCTTGATCTTCTGCAGGCCGTAGTGGTCGGAGTCGAGGACGCCGCGGGCGTTCTCGATGTCCAGGTTGTCGTCGGTCTTCTTCGACCAGGGGAGGTCGGCAATCCAGTCGAGGTAGGTGCGGGCGACGGTGTACTCGGAGCTGGCCGTGGGGATGCTCTTGAGCCGGTTGAGCTCCTTCTGCGCCACCTTCTCCACCTCGGGCGGCAGGGCAGCCTTCTTGAGCCGCTCCTGCAGCTCGTCCAGCTCCTCCTCCTCCTCGCCCAGCTCGCCCAGCTCCTCCTTGATGGCCTTGAGCTGCTGGCGCAGGTAGTACTCGCGCTGCGTCTTCGACATCTCGCCCTTCACGGCGGAGTCGATCTTGTTGGAGAGCTTGAGGATCTCGCGCTTCCGGTTGAGGAGCTCGAGCACCAGCTTCATGCGCGCCTTGAGGTCGACGGTCTCGAGGACCTGCTGCTTCTCCTCGATGGGCACGTCGACGTTGGCGGCGATGAGGTCGGCCAGGTGGCCGGGGTGGGTGATCGACTCGACCAGCTCGGTGGCCGCCGCCGGGAGCTCCGGCATCAGCTCGATGACCTCGCGCGCCAGCTTCTTGAGGTTGATGGCGAGGGCCTCGACCTCCACGTCGTCGGTGTTGGTCTTGTCCTCGACCGGGTCGACGCGCGCCTTGAGGTAGGGCGACTCCTGCACCAGCTCCATGACCTTGAAGCGGGCCAGGCCCTGGACCACCAGCGAGTAGTTGTCCTCGCCCATCTTGAGGAGCTTCACCACCCGGGCCACGGTGCCGACGGTGTAGAGGTCGGCCGCGCCGGGGTCCTCCTCCTCGGCCTTGCGCTGCGTGACCACGCCGATGACCTGCTCGTCGCGGACCGCGTCCTTGATGAGGGCGATGGTCTTCTGGCGGCCCACCGCCAAGGGCAGCACGCCGCCCGGGAAGAAGACCGAGTTCCTCAAGGGGAGGATCGGCAGGACCGCCGGGATGTCGTCCCGGTTGATGAGGGCCGGGGGACCCATGGCCGGGGCGACCTGCGCGCCCGCTGCGCCCTTCTTTTCCTTCTCCGACATCGCGCTCTCCTCGAGGACCCGGCTACGGGCCCCTCCCGCTTGGGATACCCAGCGAACTACCCATTGGCAACACGTTGTACCCTGATGGTCACTCCCTGTCGTTTGTCAAACGCGCACGCCCCCCAAGGTTTGACCGGGGTCCGGTGGGCCGATAGCATCCCCGCCGACCCACCCCCCGCCACGCCACGCCGCCCGGGAGCCCGCCATCGTCCGCCTCGGCCACATCAGCGACCTGCACCTCGCCGACAAGGGGCGCTACCCCAAGAACGGCTTCAGCGCCAAGGACTGCGACCGCCACTCCAGCCGGCTGGCCAAGGGGCTGCTGGACGCGCTGCAGGAGGTGGGCGTCGACCACCTGGTCGTCACCGGCGACCTGACCCTCTCGGCCGAGCCGCGGGAGTTCGAGCGGGCCGCGGAGCTGCTCGCCCCCTGGGCCGAGGCCGGGACGCTCACCGTGGTGCCAGGCAACCACGACGTCTGGACGGCCGATGCCGTGGACACCGGCCGGTTCCTGCGGGCGGTCGGGCCGGACGGGAAGGGGATGCGCCGACCTGCGCCCACCTATCCCCACGTCGTCCCGATCGGCACCGAGGTGGTGCTGGTGGCGCTCGACAGCGCCCGCCACGGCGACGACCCGCACGAGACGGCGGGCAAGCTCGGCGGCGACCAGCTCAAGATCGCGCGGGAGCTCTGCCGGGAGCACGAGAAGCAGGGCAAGGCCACCATCCTGGCCTTCCACCACCACGTGCTCCTGCCGCCCGAGCGCATCCCCTCCGACGTCCACGTGGCCCGCATGCCCCTCGCCGACGCCGACCAGGTCATCCGCCTGGTGGCCGAGCTGCCGGTGGCGGCGGTGCTCCACGGCCACCGCCACTGCGCCTTCCGGGTGGACGTGCCCGGCGCGCGGGGCCCCACGCCCATCCTCTGCTCCGGCTCGGTCTCGCGCGTCGCCGAGGAGCCGGTGCGGCGCGCCCGCGCCTACGTCTACGAGGTGGACGCCGGCGGCATCCGCGGCGTGGAGGCGCTGGTCTCCGGCGCCAACTAGCCCCTCGGGAAGACAGGGAGGAACCCCATGAAGCGGCTCCTGCTGGTGGCCGTCAGCGCCGGGCTCGCGTTGCTCGGCGCCGTGCTGCTCTCCAACGCCTGGCGCGCCGCCGCCGACGGCGCCGAGGCCCGGCTCGACCGGGCGCGGCTCAAGCGCGAGTTCGCCGAGCGCTCGGCCATGGCCCGCACGCTGCCGGCCCAGCCGGCCGACGCCTGGCGCGAGGAGGCCGGGGCCCTGCTGCGCGGCTACCTGGAGGCCATGACGGCCAGCCGCAACCGCCACCCCGCCGAGCCGCCCCGCCCCACCGCGCTGCAGGCGGCCGAGGGGGAGAAGAAGCAGCTGGACGCCAAGGCGAAGGCCACGCTGGCCGAGTTCCAGAAGTACGCCGACGACCGCTTCGCCCTGCTCAAGGGCGGGAAGTACGCGCCCATCGCCTCGGCGGTCTCCGAGGGGCTGCGGCTCGACGTGCTGGCGGTGCAGAGCGGCCCGCACCCGGACGGCAGCGGGCCGGGGCTGCGCCTCGACTTCGCCCTCTGGGGCGTGCCCCGCGTGCTGGAGCGCGAGGGGGGAGGGGAGCGGACCACCAGCCGGACCGTCTCGATGGTGGCGCTGAAGCAGCTCGCCTTCCGCTTCCTCGACGAGAAGGGGCAGCCCTGGGCCGAGAGCGAGGGCGGCGGCGAGCCGTACCTCAAGCTGGTCGACCCGGAGCGGTTCGTGGAGGACTTCCCGCCCTCGGTGCTCTTCGGGACCTACTGGGTGGACCTCCTGCCGCGGCCGCCGGTGACCTGGCAGATCGCCCTCGACGCCTCGCTTCGCGGCGGCGGCGGCCGCGAGCGGCCGGCCCGCTTCGAGCTCTCGCTCCCCATCGAGGAGGGCTGGCGGCTCCCGCCGGGCGCCGAGTACAAGGCCGACGTCCGCATCGGCGCGCCGCCGAGCAAGTGAGCCCCGCGTGAAGAAGACCGTGAAGAAGGCGGCCGGGAAGAAGCCCGCGCCGAAGGGGAAGGGCGCGGCGAAGAAGGCGGTGAAGGCCGCGGGGAAGAAGTCGACGGCGAAGCCGAAGAAGATCGTGGCGCGCCCGAAGAAGGCCGCGCAGCCTCTCCCGAGCCCGAGCCCGAGCCCGAGCCCGAGCCCGAGCCCGAGCCCGACCCCGAGCCCGACCCCGAGCCCGACCCCGAGCCCGACCCCGAGCCCGACCCCGAGCCCGACC
>WBZM01001035.1_pt1 | contig 30928 bp, 31 predicted proteins | sample 5204271 | NCBI WGS metagenome assembly WBZM01 (sample SAMN12344346, study PRJNA552823) | activated sludge metagenome | biome: Activated sludge suspended growth; feature: Nitrification reactor; material: Wastewater; isolation source: activated sludge from nitrification reactor of wastewater... | reverse complement strand
CGGTGCTGGACCCGCTCGGCAACGCGACCCACACCGCGCTGCGCTTCGACGTCGTCGGCGAGGACGTGCTGATCACCGGCGCCGGCCCGATCGGCATCATGGCCGCGGCCATCGCCCGCCACGTCGGCGCCCGCCACGTCGTGATCACCGACGTGAACGACTATCGGCTGGACCTCGCCCGGCGCATGGGCGCCTCGAAGGCCATCAACGTCAGCCACCAGTCGCTCGACGACGCGATGCGCGAGCTCGGCATGGTCGAGGGCTTCGACGTCGGCCTCGAGATGTCCGGCAACCCCTCCGCCTTCCGCGACCTGCTGCGCACCATGCACCACGGCGGCAGCGTGGCGCTGCTCGGCATCCCGCCCGACAACACCGCCATCGACTGGAACGAGGTGATCTTCAAGGGCCTGGTGCTGAAGGGCATCTACGGCCGGGAGATGTTCGAAACCTGGTACAAGATGGCCGCCATGCTGCAGAGCGGCCTCGACATCTCGCCGATCATCACCCACCGGCTGCCGGTGGCCGAGTACCGGCAGGGCTTCGAGATCATGCGCAGCGGCCAGTCCGGCAAGGTGATCCTCGACTGGGCCGCCTGAGCGACGCCCCGTTTCGGGGCGCAAGCGGCTGATCGGGCTCCGGATTTCGTACTGCGCTGATGCGCGTCGCGCCGCCGGATAGTACATTCGGAGGATGGCGGCCGGGCCCGGTCCGGCGGCCGTTCCACCCCCACTTCCAGGAAGCCTGCCATGCCACTCGTCTCCATGCGCCAGTTGCTCGACCACGCTGCCGAAAACGGCTACGGACTGCCCGCCTTCAACGTGAACAACCTCGAGCAGGTGCGGGCCATCATGGAGGCCGCCGACGAGACCAACAGCCCGGTGATCATGCAGGGCTCGGCCGGCGCCCGTAAGTACGCGGGCGAGGCCTTCCTGCGGCACCTGATCCAGGCGGCCATCGAGGCCTATCCGCACATCCCGGTGGTCATGCACCAGGACCACGGCCAGTCGCCGGCGGTCTGCATGTCCGCGATCCGCTCGGGCTTCTCGAGCGTGATGATGGACGGCTCGCTCAAGGAAGACGGCAAGACGCCGTCGAGCTACGACTACAACGTCGAGACCTCGCGCAAGGTCGTCGACTTCTCGCACGCGATCGGCGTCACCGTCGAGGCCGAACTCGGCGTGCTCGGCTCGCTCGAGACCATGAAGGCCGACAAGGAAGACGGCCACGGCGCCGAAGGCCACATGACGCGCGAGGACCTGCTCACCGACGCGAACCAGGCCGCCGACTTCGTCCAGCGGACGCAGTGCGACGCGCTCGCGATCGCCATCGGCACCTCGCACGGAGCGTACAAGTTCACGCGCAAGCCCACGGGCGACATCCTCGCGATCGACCGCATCAAGGAGATCCACGCGCGCATCCCGAACACGCACCTGGTGATGCACGGCTCCTCGAGCGTGCCGCAGGAGTGGCTCGAGATCATCCGCAAGTACGGCGGCCAGATGAAGGAGACCTACGGCGTGCCGGTCGAGGAGATCGTCACCGGCATCAAGCACGGCGTGCGCAAGGTGAACATCGACACCGACATCCGCCTCGCCATGACCGGCGCCATCCGCAAGCACATGTCGGAGAAGCCCTCGGAGTTCGACCCGCGCAAGTTCCTCGCCGACGCGCAGGCCGCCGCCCGGGGCATCTGCAAGCTGCGTTACGAGGCGTTCGGCTGCGCGGGCCAGGCCTCGAAGATCAAGCCGCTGTCGCTCGAGAAGATGGCCGAGCGCTACAAGAAGGGCGAGCTCAACCAGATCGTCAACTGACCGTCCGCGCATCTTGCGAGTGACGCGCCCGGCCCCCCGGCCGGGCGCGTCGTGTGTGCCCCCTGCCCGAGTGTCCGACCGATGACCCGCCTCCTCGACCGCCTCGAGTTCCGCCACGGCCCGGCCATGGCGAACCGCTTCATGCTCGCCCCGCTCACCAACACCCAGAGCCACCCCGACGGCCGGCTGTCTGACGACGAGTACCGCTGGCTGACGATGCGCGCCGAGGGCGGCTTCGGCCTGACCATGACCTGCGCGGCGCACGTGCAGGCCGGCGGACAGGGCTTCCCGGGCCAGCTCGGCATCTACTCGGACGCACACCTCGAGGGCCTCACGCGGCTCGCCGCCGGCATCCGGCGCGCGGGCAGCCTCGCCGCCGTGCAACTGCACCACGCCGGACTGCGCTCGCCCAAGGCGCTGGTCGGCACGCCGGTGGCGCCCTCCGCCGACGCCGAGACCGGCGCCCGCGAGCTGACGCTGGCGGAGATCGGCCAGCTGGTCGAGGACTTCGTCGCGGCCGCGGTGCGTGCCGAGCGGGCGGGCTTCGACGGCGTCGAACTGCACGGTGCCCACGGCTACGTGCTGTGCTCGTTCCTGAGCCCCGAGACCAACCGTCGCACCGACGCCTACGGCGGCCCGCTCGCCAACCGCGCGCGCATCCTGTTCGAGATCGTCGCCGGCATCCGCGCCCGCTGCCGCGGCGACTTCCAGGTCGGCGTGCGCCTCTCGCCGGAGCGCTTCGGACTGCGCACGCCCGAGGTCGCCGAGGTCGCCCAGCGCCTGATGCGCGAGGCCGACATCGACTACATCGACATGTCGCTGTGGGACGTGTTCAAGGCGCCGATGGACGAATCGCTGCAGGGCCGCAGCCTGTGGTCGATCTTCGATTCGCTCGAGCGGGGCGCGGTGCGGCTCGGCGTCGCGGGCAAGATCATGAGCGCCGCCGACGCGGCACGCTGCCTCGAGGCCGGCGCGGATTTCGTGACCATCGGCCGCGCAGCCATCCTGCGCCACGACTTCCCGCGGCGCGCGGCGGCCGACCCGGCCTACGTCTCGCCCGACCTGCCGGTGCCGGCCGGGCACCTGGCGGCGGAAGGCCTCGGACCGGCGTTCGTCGACTACATGCGCAGCTGGAAGGGCTTCGTCGCCGATTAGCCGGCTGGCACGGCTAGCCGTGCCAGTCGATGGCGCCGGTCCACGCCGTGGCGAGCACGACCAGGCCGAAGGCGATGCGGTACCAGGCGAACGGCACGAAGGTGTGCGTGGCGACGTAGCGCAGCAGCCAGCGCACGCACGCGAAGGCCGAGACGAAGGCCGTCACCATGCCGACCACCCACAGGCCGAGGTCGTCCATGCTGAGCAGGTGGCGCTCCTTGTAGAGCGAATACACCGAGGCGAGGCCCAGCGTCGGGATGGCCAGGTAGAAGGTGAACTCGGTGGCAACCTGGCGGGACAGCCCGAAGAGCATGCCGCCGATGATCGTCGCGCCGGAACGGCTGGTGCCCGGCACCAGCGCGAGCGCCTGCGCCAGCCCGACCTTGAGCGCGTCGAGCGCCGTCATCTCCTCGACCGTGTGCACCCGCACCGTGTGGCTGCGCCGCTCGGCCCACAGGATGACGAAACCGCCGGCGATGAACGCCGCGGCCACGGTCGGCGCGTTGAACAGGTTCGCCTTCAGCGCCTTGCCGAAGGCGAGGCCCAGCAGCGCGAGCGGCAGGAACGCGATGCCGATGTTGACGATGAGGCGCTGCGAGGCGCGGTCCGTGAGGGCGCCGGCGGCCATCGACAGCAGCCGCCGGCGGAACTCCCAGACGACCGCCAGGATCGCGCCGGACTGGATCACGATCTCGAACAGCTTGCCGCGCTCGTCGTTGAAGTCGAGCAGCGTCGCGGCGAGGATCAGGTGGCCCGTGCTGGAGACCGGCAGGAATTCCGTGAGGCCTTCGACGACGCCGAGGATCGCGGCCTTGAGCAGCAGCAGCAGGTCCATGGTTCAGTCCGGGCTGCAGGCGAGGCAGTAGGCGTACATGCTGCGCGGGTCGGCCAGGCGCTCGAGGCGCTGCATCTCGGCGACCATCGGCGCAAGCGCGCGCGGGAGCTTCGGCAACGCGTCGCGCGGCAGCAGCGGGGCGACCACGCGGGCGGCCGCCGTGCGCAGGTTGAGGCCGAGCGCCTCGCCGAGGCCGGTCTCGCGATCGTCGTACAGGACGTCGTAGTCGTCGCCGAGATCGGCGAGCTTCGCGGCCAGGCGCACCGCGTCCTCGTAGCCGCCGAGTTCGTCGACCAGCCCGAGCTTCTTCGCGTCCGTGCCGGACCACACCCGCCCCTGCGCGATCGCGTCGATCTCCTCGAGCGGCTTCTTGCGCGCGGCCGCCACGTGGCCGATGAACTCGCGGTAGCCGTTCTCGATGGACTGCTGCAGGATCTCGCGCGCAGGCTCGCCGATCGGGCGATCGGCGCGGAATTCGCCGGCCAGCGCCGTGGTGCCGACCCCGTCCACGTGCACGCCGACCTTCTCGAGCGTGCGGTGGAAGGTCGGGAACATCGCGAAGATGCCGATCGAGCCGGTCAGCGTGGCCGGGCTCGCCACGATGCGGTCCGCGTCCATGGCGATGTAGTAGCCGCCCGAGGCGGCGAGGCTGCTCATCGAGGCGACCACCGGCTTGCCGGCCTTCTTCAGCGCCTCGACCTCGCGGCGGATCACCTCGCTCGCGAACACGCTGCCGCCCGGGCTGTCGATGCGCAGCACCACGGCCTTCACGTCGTCGTCGAAGCGCAGGTCGCGCAGCTGCTGCGCCAGCGTGTCCGAGCCGACCATGCCCGGGGCCTGCTCGCCCGGCACGATGTCGCCGCTCGCGACGACCACGGCGACCCGGTTCGACGGCTTGCTCTCGAGCGCCTCGCCCGAGCGCACGTTCGCGAGGTAGGACTCGTAGTCCACGCCCTTGTACGAATGCCTGTCCTCGTCCTCGCCGGTGATGGCGGCGAGCCGCTCCTCGACCTGGTAGCGGCCCTCGAGCCCGGTCACCAGCCCCGCGTCGAGCGCCATGCGGGCGAGGCTGCCGTCGGCCTTGCGCAGCGCGGCCACGGCGTCGTCGGCGTAGGCCTGCAGCGCCTCGGGCTTGATCTCGCGCGCCGCCGCGACGTCGGCCTTGTAGGTGCCCCACAGCGAGTTGAGCCACGCGAGGCTCTCCTCGCGCTCGGCGGGCGACATGTCGTTGCGGGTGAACATCTCGACCGCCGACTTGTACTGACCGACCCGGAACACGTTCCAGTCGACCTGCAGCTTGTCGAGCGCGTCCTTGATGAACGTGCCGTAGTTGGCGTAGCCGTCGACGTAGACGACGCCCTGGGGGTCGAGGTAGACCTCGCCGGCGTGCGCCGCGAGGTAGTACTGGGGCTGGTCGTAGAAGTCGCCGTACGCCAGCACCGGCTTGCCGCTCTTGCGGAACGCGTCGACCGCCGCCGCCACCTCGCCGAGCTTGGCGAGCCCGCCGCCGGAGAGGGCGCCGAGGTCGAGGTAGAGCGCGCTGATCCGGTCGTCGTCCGCCGCCGCCCGGATGGCGTCGACCAGGTCGCGCAGGCGGGTCTCGACCGGGCCCCGGCGCAGGCTCTGCGCGACGGCCCGCTCGACCGGGTCGCCGGTGAACTGCTCGACCAGCGGCCCCTCCGGCGCGACGACCAGGGCCGCGTTCTCCGGCACGAGCGGAATGGGGCGCGAGAACAGCGTGCCGATCGCGAGGAAGATCAGCAGCAGCAGCAGCAGGTGCAGGACCTTGCGCAGCCCGTCGAGGCCGCTCCAGATCCAGTGCAGGACCTTGCCGATGGCACGCAGCATGCGCGCGCCCGCGCCCGCCTCAGACCTTCTCTTCGATGCGCGCGGACTTGCCGGTGCGCTCGCGCAGGAAGTACAGCTTGGCGCGGCGGACGTGGCCGCGGCGCTTCACCGTGATCGCGCCCAGCGCGGGGCTGTAGGTCTGGAAGACGCGCTCCACGCCCTCGCCGTGCGAGATCTTGCGCACGGTGAACGAGGAATTGAGGCCGCGGTTGCTCTTGGCGATGACCACGCCCTCGAAGGCCTGCACGCGCTCGCGGTCGCCTTCCTTCACCTTGACCTCGACGACGACGGTGTCGCCCGGGCCGAAGTCAGGCACTTCGCGCTTCATGCGCTCGGCTTCGAGCGCGGCAATGATGTTCGTCATAACTCACCCTTTTCGGACAGGTACTCGTCGAGGAGCCTGCGCTCCTCCTTGCTCAATTCCCGCTGCGCCAGCAGGTCCGGCCGCCGCTGCGCCGTGCGCCCGAGCGCCTGCTTCAGGCGCCAGCGCGCGATCGCGGCGTGGTTGCCGCCGCTCAGCACTTCCGGCACGTCGCGCCCGCCCCAGGACTCGGGCCGCGTGTAGTGCGGCCAGTCGAGCAGCCCGTTCGCGAACGACTCCTGCTGCGCCGACTCGGCGTCCCCGAGCGTCCCGGGAAGCAGCCGCGCCACCGCATCGATCACCACCAGCGCCGGCAGTTCGCCGCCGCTCAGCACCGCGTCGCAGACCGACACGGACTCGTCGACGCACGCCTCGACGAACCGCTCGTCCACGCCCTCGTACCGCCCCGCCACGAGCACCAGCCCGGGCAGCGCGGCGAACCCGGCGACCTTCCGCTGCGTGAGCGGGGCGCCGTCCGCCGCGAGGTATACGCGACGCGCCGCCGGCACCCGCCGGTCGGCCTCGTCCATGGCCTGCCGCAGGGGCTCGGCCTTCAGGACCATCCCGGGGCCGCCGCCGTACGGGCGGTCGTCCACGGTCTTGTGCACGTCGGTCGCGAACTGCCGCGGATTGACGGTCGAGACCGACAACACGCCTCGCTCCAGCGCCCGGCCGAGCACCCCGAACTGCAGGGCATGCTCGACGAATTCGGGGAACAACGTGACGACCACGATCTTCACGGCTGTCCCACCTTCGCGACCCGTCAATCGTCCGGGTGCCAGTCCAGCGTCACCCGGCCCTGCCCGAGGTCCACCGCGACGAGTCGCTCGCGGACCAGCGGCACCAGACGCTCGCGCTCGCCCACGAGGACGAGCACCGGATGCGCCGGGTACTCGACCACGTCGCCGACCCGGCCGAGCGGCTGCCCCTCCCGGTTCGTCGCCTCGAGCCCGATCAGGTCGTGCCAGTAGTACGACCCCGGCCCGGCCTCCGGCAGCTCGGCGCGGTCGACCCGCACCTCGGCGCCCGTCAGGCCCTGCGCGGCTTCCCGCGACTCCAGGCCCTCGAGCCGGACCGCAACCGCGCTCCCGGCGCGCTTCGCCTCCAGCACCTTCATGCGCCGGACCTCGGTCCCGCGCACGACGTCCCACTCCGGATACTTCGCGATGCCCTCGGGCGGATCGGTGTACGAGTGGACCTTCACCCAGCCCTGCACTCCGTGCGGGGCACCGACCTTGCCGAGCACCACCGGCCTCCGGCCAGCCTCACCGGTGCGCGCAGTCATTGCGCGACCCGGGCAGGATCAGGCCGCGACGGCGGCCGGGTGGCTCTTGCGATAGCTCTTGATGAGCTGCTCGACGCGCTCCGACGGCTGGGCGCCCTTCGAGAGCCAGTGGTCCACGCGCACGAGATCGAGGCGCAGCTCCTCGCTGCCGCCCCGCGCGACCGGGTTGTAGAACCCGAGCTGCTCGAGCGCCCCGCCGCGACGGCGGCTGTCGGTCACCACCACGTGGTAGAAGGGCTCCTTCTTGCCACCGCGGCGCGTCAATCGGATCGTCACCATCTGCCAATGCCTCGCTAGGGGCCGCGGGCGAACCTGCCGCGTCCGGCCAAAAAAGAGCCGCGAACTATACCCAAAAATTCAGGGAAAAGAAACGCTTGTGGGGGCTCAGCGCAGCCCCGGGGGCATCCGGCCCGCCATGGAGCGGAGCATACCCCGGATCCCGCCCTTGCCGGCCATCCCCTTCATCATCTTCTGCATCTGCAGGAAGTTCTTCAGCAGCCGGTTGATCTCCGCCACCTGGGTGCCCGAACCGGCCGCGATCCGACGCTTGCGGGACCCGTCGATGTTCTTCGGGAACCGCCTCTCCCCGGGCGTCATGGAGCAGATGATCGCGATCTGGCGCCGGATTTCCTTGTCGTTGCCCTGGGGCAGCTGGCCGGCCCGGGCCTGCAGCTGGGCCGGCAGCTTGTCCATGAAAGCCGACATGCCGCCCATGCTCTCGAGCTGGCGAAGCTGGCCGAGCAGGTCGTCGAGGTCGAAATCCTTGCCCTTGGCGACCTTGCGGGCCAGTTTCTCGGCCTCCTCCCGGTCGACCTTGCGGGTGACTTCCTCGACCAGCGACAGCACGTCGCCCATGCCGAGGATGCGGGCTGCCATGCGCTCGGGCTGGAAGGCTTCCAGGGCGTCGGGCTTCTCGCCCACGCCGACGAACAGGATGGGCCGGCCGGTCACGTGGCGGACGGACAGCGCGGCGCCGCCGCGGGCATCGCCGTCCGCCTTGGTGAGCACGACGCCGGTGAGGTCCAGCGCCGCGCCGAACGCCCGCGCGGCGTTGACCGCGTCCTGGCCCGCCATGCTGTCGACGACGAACAGGGTCTCGATGGGCGAGACCGCGGCGCTGAGCTCGCGCACCTCCTGCATCATCGCCTCGTCGACGTGCAGGCGGCCGGCGGTGTCGACCAGCAGCACGTCGTAGACGCCGCGGCGGGCCGCCTCCAGCGCCTCGGTCGCGATGCGCACCGGCGACTGCTGCGGATCCGCCGGGGCGACGTCGACCTGCAGCTGCTGGCCGAGGCGCTCGAGCTGGAGCATGGCGGCCGGGCGGTAGACGTCGGTCGACACCAGCAGGACGCGCTTGCGCTCGCGCTGCTTGAGCCACAGGGCGATCTTCGCCGCGGTGGTCGTCTTGCCGGCGCCCTGCAGGCCCGCGAGCAGGATCACCGCCGGGGGCTGCGTGCGCAGTTCGAGGCCCCGCGCGCCCTCGCCCATCACGCGCACGAGCTCGTCGTGGATGATCTTCACGAGGGCCTGACCCGGGGTCAGGCTCTTGTGGATCTCCTGGCCGACGACGCGCGCCTTGACGCCGTCGATGAAATCCTTGACCACCGGCAGCGCGACGTCGGCCTCGAGCAGCGCCATGCGTACCTGCCGCAGCGTGTCGCCGACATTCTCCTCGGTCAGGCGGCCGCGGCCACGCAGGCCGTCGACGACGGCGGCAAGACGGCTGGAAAGCTTGTCGAACACGGGACGACCTCGCGGGACGCGCCGGTCGGGGACCGGCGCCGGGCTGCCGGATTATAGAGAAAAGCGCGCCTCCTCAGGCCGTGCCGGGCGTGGCATCATGCGGGCAACGCCAGTCACCGTGCGGGCCGTGCCCTTGCTGCTGCCACTGATCACCGTCGCCTGCTACCTGTTCGGGGCATTCGGCCTCGCGTTCGGCGTCTATTACGGCAACTCCCACCACGGACGCGGCAGCCGCCTCGCCGGCGTCGCGATCGCCCTCGTGGGCGCCGTGGTGCACGTGTTCGCGCTGGCCGACGAGCGCTCGCGCGCGCCCGGCGCGGCGCTGTCGATCGGCGACACCGCCGCCATCGTCGGCCTGCTGATCGCGGTCACCGCCCTGGTGATGGCGATCCGGCCCCGGCTGCGCGGCATGGCGGCGCTGCTGCTGGTCATCGCGGCGGTGCTCGAGGCAGCCTTCTCCGAGGGCGCGCGCTCCTTCACGACCGGCCGCCCGGGCTGGGAACTGGCCTTCCACGTCGCCATGGCGACCACGGCCTTCGCCTTCCTCACGATCGGCATGGTGCTCGCCGTCGCGCAGGTGACGGTCGACCGGCGCCTGCGCAGCCGCCAGCCGCTCGGCTGGCTGAAGATCCTGACCCCCATCGAGTCGCTCGAGTCCGGGTGCTTCCACAGCATCCTCGCCGGCTTCGCCCTGCTGACGCTCGCGCTGGTGACCGGCGCGTTCTTCATCGAGAACCTGTTCGCCCAGCACCTCGTGCACAAGGTCGTGCTGGCGATGATCGCCTGGGTGGTGTTCGGCATCCTGCTGCTCGGGCGCTGGCGCTTCGGCTGGCGCGGCCGCAAGGCCATGCACTGGACGCTGGCGGGCTTCGTGCTGCTCGGCCTGTCCTACTTCGGCAGCAAGCTGATCCTCGAGGACCTCCTCGGCAAGCACTGGGGCTGATCACGTGGCCGAGCTGTCCGTCGGCGCCTCGATCTCCATCCTCGTCCTGTGCCTCGCGCTCTCGGCGTTCTTCTCGAGCACCGAGACGGCGCTGATGAGCATCAACCGCTATCGCCTGCGCCACCTGGCGCGCGAGGGCAGCCGCAGCGCGCACGTGGCCGAGCAGCTGCTCGAGCGGCCGGACCGCCTGATCGGCATGATCCTGATCTGCAACAACCTGGTGAACTCCGCGGCGGCCGCGCTGGTCACCATGATCGCCCTGCAGCTCGGCGGCGAGGGCTATGCCGCCGCCGGCGTGCTGATATTCACCGTGCTGCTGATCATCTTCGGCGAAGTCGCGCCGAAGACCTTCGGGGCGCTGTACCCGGAGCGCCTCGCCCTGCCCTCGGCGCACGTGTATGCGCTGCTGCTGAAGCTGCTGTACCCGATCGTGTGGGCCACCAACCTGGTCGCCAACGGCGTGCTGCGACTGCTCGGCATCACCCAGGAGAAGGCCAGCCGGACCTCGCTCAGCTCGGAGGAGCTGCGCACCGTGGTCGCCGAGGCGAGCACCGTCATCCCGCACCGCCACCAGCGCATGCTGATGAGCATCCTCGACCTCGAGAAGGTCAGCGTCGAGGACATCATGATCCCGCGCAACGAAATCTCCGGCATCAACGTCTCCGACGAGTGGGACGACGTGATGGAGACGCTGCGCCAGAGCCGGCACACGCGCATTCCCTGCTACGACGGCGACCTCGAGAACCTGGTCGGGATCCTGCACATGAAGAAGGTCGCGCGCCTGCTCGCGCGCGGCGAGCTCACCCGCGAGCGGCTGGTCGCCATGGCGAAGGAGCGCGAACCCTACTTCGTGCCCGAAGGCACCTCGCTCAACACCCAGTTGCTGCAGTTCCAGCGCCAGCGGCGGCGCGTCGCCTTCGTGGTCGACGAGTACGGCGACGTGCAGGGACTGGTCACGCTCGAGGACCTCCTCGAGGAGATCGTCGGCGAGTTCACCTCGGACACGTCCTCGCTGCACAAGGACGTGCACAAGGAAAAGGGCGACACCTGGGTGGTGAACGCCTCCGCGAGCGTGCGCACCCTCAACCGCAAGATGGGCTGGAACCTGCCGACGACGGGGCCGCGGACGCTGAACGGCCTGATCCTCGAGTACCTCGAGACGATCCCGGAGACCGGCACGCGCCTGCGCATCGGCGAGTACTCGCTCGAGATCCTGCAGACCGGCGAGAACGCGGTGCGGACCGTGCGCCTCGCGCGGCTCGCCACCGCCGACGCCTGAGCCGGCGGCTCAAGAGGCGAGCTGCAGCGCCTCCGGCAGCCGCGCGACCCCCAGCACCTCGATGCCCTCGAGCGCGCGCCGCGGCACGTTCGCCTCGGGCACCAGCGCGCGACGGAATCCCTGCTTCGCGGCCTCGCGCAGCCGCTCCTCGCCGTAGGGCACGGGCCGGATCTCGCCGGTGAGCCCGAGTTCGCCGAAAACGACCGTGTCGGCCGCGAGCGGCTTGTCGCGCAGGCTCGAGTACGCGGCGAGCACCGCCGGCAGGTCGGCGGCCGTCTCGCCGATGCGCACGCCGCCGGCGACGTTGACGAACACGTCGCAGCCGGAGGTGGCGATGCCGCCGTGCCGGTGCAGGACGGCGAGCAGCAGCGCCAGCCGGCCCGACTCGAACCCCACCGCGACCCGGCGCGGGTTCATCGCCTGGGTCGCATCCACCAGCGCCTGCACCTCCACGAGCAGCGGCCGGCTGCCCTCGCGCACGACCGTCACGACGCTGCCGGCGACCGGCTGCGGGTGGCGCGAGAGGAAGATCGCGGACGGATTGCGAACCTCGCGCAGCCCCTGCTCGACCATCGCGAACACACCGAGCTCGTTGGCCGCGCCGAAGCGGTTCTTCACCGCACGCACGACCCGGTAGCGGCTGCCCGGGTCGCTCTCGAAGTACAGCACGGTGTCGACCACGTGCTCGAGGATGCGCGGCCCGGCGAGCGTGCCCTCCTTGGTCACGTGGCCGATGAGCAGCACCGTCACCTGGTGGCTCTTGGCGTAGCGCACGAGCTGCGCCGCCGACTCGCGCACCTGCACGGCCGAGCCGGCCGAGGACTCGCTCAGCTCGGTCTGCACGGTCTGGATGGAGTCGACCACCAGCACCTGCGCCTGGCAGCGGGTGGCTTCCTCGAGGATGGCCTCCACGCGCGTCTCGGCGGCGAGCCGCAACGACGCCGCCTCGAGCCCGAGCCGCTTCGCGCGCAGCGCCACCTGCCGCACGGACTCCTCGCCGGACACGTACAGCACGGGCCGCTCGCGGCTGAGCGCGTCGGCCGCCTGCAGCAGCAGCGTGGACTTGCCGATCCCGGGGTCGCCGCCGAGCAGCACGACCGAGCCTGCCACGAGCCCGCCGCCGAGGACCCGGTCCAGCTCGCCAATGCCGGTCAGGGCCCTGTGGTCCGGCTCCTCTGTGACCTGTGTCACGGTTTTGCTGGTGGAGGCGGCGCCGGACGCGCCGCGGCGGGGCCCGCTGGCCGACACTGCGACGGCGAGTTCCAGCGTGTTCCAGGCCTGGCAGGCGGGGCATTGGCCCTGCCACTGCGGGGCGTGCGCGCCGCAGGAGCCGCACACGTAACTCGTCTTGGGTCGGGCCATCGCGGCCATCCTGGGTGGGGCGGGGCGGAAGCCGGCGGATGCTAGCACGGCCTGCGCCCACCGATGGACTGTGACGGACACGACACAGGCGGGGCGCCGCTCAACCTATACTTTCGCGCGTACCATGCGTCCCGGCTTCGAAAACACCGTCATGCTCGACACCTCCGGCGGCCGTCGCGAACGGCCCGCGCCGCCGAAGGCCACGTCCCAGATGAAGCTGGGCCGCTACCAGATCCACGGCGAGATCGGCAAGGGCGCGATGGGCGTCGTCTACCGCGCGCGCGACCCGATGATCAACCGCGAGGTCGCGCTCAAGGCGATCCCGCTCGCCGACGAATTCGAGGGCGCCGAGCTCGAGGACGCCCGCAGCAAGTTCTTCCGCGAGGCCGAGATGGCCGGACGGCTCTCGCATCCGCACATCGTCACGATCTACGACGCGGGCGAGGACCACGGCGTGGCCTACATCGCCATGGAACTGCTGCGCGGGCACCACCTGGTCGAGCACACGACCGAGGACAAGCTGCTGCCCCCGGCGATCGCCATCGAGCTGATGGCGCGGATCGCCGACGCGCTGCACTACGCCCACCAGAACCAGGTCGTGCACCGCGACATCAAGCCGGCGAACATCATGTTCGACGCGCCGAGCGGCGAGCTGAAGATCACCGACTTCGGCATCGCGCGGCTCACGGACTCGAACCGCACGCGCACGGGCGTGGTGCTCGGCACGCCGTCGTTCATGTCGCCCGAGCAGTTGCAGGGACGCGTGGTGACCGGCAGCTCCGACCTGTTCTCGCTCGCCGTCACGCTGTACCAGCTGCTGACGGCGCAACTGCCGTTCCGCGCCGACTCGATGCCGGGCCTGATGCTGAAGATCGCCCAGGAGCCGCACGTCCCCGCCCGCCTGGTGAACCCGGCGCTGCCGGCGGGGGTGGACGCATTCCTCGATCGCGCCCTGGCCAAGCAGCCCGCGGACCGCTACCCGAGCGGCGCCGCCTTCGCGCTCGCGCTGCGCGCGCTCAACTCGCCCGGGCGGTCCTGAGCCATGCGCCACAAGGGCAAGTTCCGGTGCGTGGGCGTGACCGACACGGGCCGCGTGCGCGAGCACAACGAAGACACCTTCGGCACCGACGCCGACATCGGCCTGGTCGCCCTCGCCGACGGCATGGGCGGCTACAAGGCGGGCGAAGTGGCGAGCGGGATCACGGTCCGCACCGTCATGAGCCTGGTCAAGGAGGCCGTGGACCGCGAGGACCTCAGCCTGAAGGACGAGACCACCGGCCTGACCCGGCCGGGGATCCTGCTGCGCGACGCCATCCAGCGCGCCAACAAGATCATCCACCACACCGCCCGGACGCAGCCGAACTGCGAGGGCATGGGCACGACCGTGGTGGCCGGACTGTTCTTCGACGACCGCCTGACCGTGGCGCACGTGGGCGACTCGCGCCTCTACCGCATGCGGGACGGGCGGCTGGAGCGGGTGACCCAGGACCACTCGCTGCTGCAGGAGCTCGTGGCCCGGGGCTTCTACACGCCCGAGGAGGCCGCGCGGGCCTCGGCCAAGAACTACGTGACCCGGGCCCTCGGGGTGGAGCCGACCGTGGAGGTCGAGATCACCGAGGTCCCCGTCCTGAAGGACGACCTCTACCTGCTCTGCTCGGACGGCCTGTCCGACATGGTCGAGGACGACGATATTCAGTTAACGATCAGTACCTTTGGTGCTAACCTTGAGACGCTTGCTAAGCAGTTGGTGATGCTCAGCAACGACAACGGCGGACGGGACAACATCTCGATCGTGCTGGTGAGGGTGCTCGAGCAGTTCCCCGCCCAGCGCCGGGTGCTCGACCGCCTTCTGGGGATGTTCGCGTAAGGGAGCGCGTAAACCATGGCCAGGCTCGTACTCAGTCTCGATGGGCAGGTGCTCGCCGAGTACAACATGACCAAGGAGCGCTACACGGTGGGGCGCCTCCCGGACAACGACATCCGGATCGACAACCCGGCCGTCAGCGGCCACCACGCGCTGATCATCAACATCCTCAACGACTCCTTCCTCGAGGACCTGAACAGCACCAACGGCACCTACGTCAACGGCAAGATCATCAAGAAGCACGCGCTGCAGGACGACGACGTCATCACGGTCGGCCACCACACGCTGCGCTTCGTCGACAGCGAGGGCGACGAGCCCGCCGACGAGTTCCAGAAGACCATGGTGATCAGCCCGCGCGACGCCGCGCGCATGGCCGTGCCGCCCCCGCCGCCGCCGCCCCCGCCGGGCCCGGTGATGACCGCGGGCGGCGCTTTCGCCAACGGCGCGCTGCCGAAGGCCAAGCTGCAGGTGCTCTCCGGCCAGTTCGCCGGCCGCGAGCTCGAACTCGTCAAGACGCTGACCACGCTGGGCCGCCCGGGTGTGCAGGTCGCGGCGATCACGCGCCGTGCCGACGGTTTCTACATCGTGCACGTCGAGAGCGGCCGCGAAGGCGACTACCCGCTGGTGAACGGCGCCCCGATCGGGCCGCAGGCCTGCAAGCTCCACGACAACGACGTGGTGCAGCTCGCCGGCGTGAAGATGGGGTTCTTCGTCAGCTAGCGGAATTCGTGGGCCACGCGCTGGCTCACGCCGCAGATGAGCTCGTAGGCGATCGTGCCCGCGTGCTGGGCGATCTCCTCCGCCGGCACGCCCTCGCCCCACAGCACGACCGGGTCGCCGACCGAGACGGCCGGCAGGTCGGTGACGTCCACCGTGATCATGTCCATCGAGACGCGCCCGACGAGCGGCGCGCGCCGGCCGTTGACCTGCACGGGCGCGCCCGAGGCCGTCGAGCGCGGGTAGCCGTCGCCGTAGCCCGCCGCGATGACGGCGATGCGCGTGTCGCGCTCCGCCCGCCAGGCGCCGCCGTAGCCGACCGTCTCGCCGTGCCTCACCGTCTTCACGGCGATCACCTCCGACTGCAGGCTCATGGCCGCGCGCAGGCCGAGATCGCCGCCCGTGCCGCTCGGGAACGGCGAAAGCCCGTAGAGCATCAGGCCCGGGCGGACCCAGTCCCCGCGGGTAGCCGGCCAGGCGAGCACGCCGGCCGAGTTGGCGATGCTGCGGGCGCCCGGCAGGCGGGCGGTGGCCGACTCGAAGCAGGCGAGCTGCGCGGCGGTGCGTGAATCGCGCCGGTCGTCGGCGCTCGCGAGGTGGGTGACCAGCACCGGCTCGCTCTGGACCTGGACGATGCGCGACAGGCGCGCATAGGCATCGGCGAATTCCTCCGGGCGGAAGCCGAGGCGATTCATCCCCGTGTCGAGCTTGATCCAGGCACGGATCGCCTCGCTGCCGGCGTAGGCCTCCAGCATCGCGAGCTGCTCCGCGTTGTGGACCATCAGTTCGAAGTGCTGCTGGGCCGCGAGCGCGACCTGCCCCGCGCTGAAGACGCCCTCGAGCAGCAGCACGCGGTTCGCGAGCCCGGCCTGGCGCAGCGCGAGGCCCTCGTCAAGGCGCGCCACGGCGAAGCCGTCCGCCTCCGCGAGCGCCTTCGCGGACTGCAGCACGCCGTGGCCGTAGGCATTGGCCTTGATCACGGCCATCACGCGCGCGCCAGCCGCCTTCGTGCGCGCGACCTGCAGGTTGTGCCTCAGGGCGGCGGTGTCGATGACGGAGCGGATCAGCGAGGACACGCGGGGGCGCTCAGTTGCCGTAGCCGCCGTAATCGCCGTAGTCGCCCTGCGCGAGGTTCTCGAAGCGCGTGTACTTGCCGAGGAAGGTGAGGTGCACTTCACCCGTGGGGCCGTTGCGCTGCTTGGCGATGATGATGTCGGCGATGCCCTTGCGCGGGGTGTCGGGCTCGTACACCTCTTCGCGGTAGATGAGGATGATCAGGTCTGCATCCTGCTCGATCGCGCCCGACTCGCGCAGGTCGGACATCACCGGCTTCTTGTCGGTGCGCTGCTCCACGCTGCGGTTGAGCTGCGAGAGCGCGATCACCGGCACGCGCAGCTCCTTCGCGAGCGCCTTGAGCGAGCGCGAGATCTCCGAGATCTCGGTCGCGCGGTTCTCCTTGTTGCCCGGCACCTGCATCAGCTGCAGGTAGTCGACGACGATCAGGCCGAGGCCGTCCTTGTGCTCGCGCGCGAGGCGTCGCGCGCGGGCGCGCACCTCGGTCGGCGACAGCGCGCCGCTGTCGTCGATGAACAGCGGCGCGGACTTCATCTGCGCGATGGCGCCGTTGATGCGCGCCCAGTCCTCGTCGCCGAACATGCCGGTGCGCATGTGGCCCTGGTCGACGCGACCGAGCGAGGAGATCATGCGGAACGCCAGCTGCTCGCGCGACATTTCCATCGAGAACACCGCGACGGCCTTGCCCGCGGCGATGGCGGCGTTCTCGCCGATGTTGAGGGCGAGCGTGGTCTTGCCCATCGAGGGGCGGCCGGCGACGACGATCAGGTCGCCCGGCTGCAGCCCGGCGGTCATCCGGTCGAGCTCGGTGTAGCCCGTGCTGATGCCGGTGAGCTGCCCCTGCGACTGGTGCAGCATGTCGAGCCGGTCGATGGTCGGGCCGAGCACGTCGCGCAGAGGCACGAAGCCCGAGCCCTGGCGGCGGCCCTTCTCGGCGATCTCGAACACGCGGCGCTCGGCTTCGTCGACGAGGTCCGAGGCGGAGCGCCCTTCGCTCTCGTAGGCGCTCGCGGCCACCTCGCCGCTGACGCGGATCAGCTGCCGCAGCAGCGAGCGTTCGCGCACGATGTCCGCGTACGCACGGATGTTGGCGGCGGTCGGCGTGTCGCGCGCGAGTCCGGCGAGGTAGGCGAGTCCGCCCGACTCCTCGCCCCGGCCCTTGCTGGCGAGGTACTCCGCGAGCGTGACGGCGTCGCAGGGCTCGCTGCGCGCCGAGAGGTCGGCGATCGCCTCGAAGATCAGCTGGTGGTCGCGGCGATAGAAGTCGTCGGCGCGCAGCCGGTCCGCGACGGCGTCCCAGGTGCTGTTGTCGAGGAGCAGGCCGCCGAGCACGGCCTGCTCCGCCTCGACGGAGTGCGGCGGGACGCGCAGGGCCGCCTCGTCCATGCTGAGGTAGGCCGGCGCCTTGTTGCGGCGAGACCGGCCCGAACCGCCCTCCTGCTCCATCGCGCGCCTCCCGGGCGAGGATTACTCCTCGGCGACGACAGTGACCGGCAGGTCGAGCTCGATGTCGGTGTGCAGGTGCAGCTTGACGTGGTGCTCGCCGACGAGGCGGATCGGGCCGCCCGGCAGGCGCACTTCGCTGCGCTCGATGCGGATGCCGGCCTTGGTGACGGCCTCGGCGATGTCCGCCGTGCCGACCGAGCCGAACAGCTTGCCCTCGGTGCCCGCCTTCGCCGTGAGGCTCAGCTTGAAGCCCTCGAGCTGGGCCGCGCGCAGCTTGGCGCTCTCGAGTTCGTCGGCGGCGAGCTTCTCGAGTTCGGCGCGCCGCGCCTCGAACTTCTTGAGGTTCGCCGGCGTGCACAGCGCAGCCTTGCCCTGCGGGAGCAGGTAGTTGCGGCCGTAGCCCGGCTTGACCTTCACCTTGTCGCCGATCGAGCCGAGATTGGCGACCTTCTGCAGCAGGATGACTTCCATCGTTGTGTCCTCGAATGAACCCTTGTGTCCGTCACGCGGGCTGCGACGCGCTGCCGCGCGACCGAGCCCAGTTGTCCACGAAACCCCAGGCCGCCAGCACCGCGACCATGGCCGGCGCGACCAGCACCAGCATCACGTACATCGCCCACAGCCAGCCGGCGTGCAGCCGCCCCGCCGCCGCCTGCCGGCGCGCCGCGGCCAGTCCCACCAGCACCAGCGCGCCGAGGAACAGCCGGCCCAGGTCGTCGAGCAGCACCACCTCGGTGAGCATCGACGCGACCAGCACCGCCGCCGCCGCCAGCCCGAGCACGCGTCCCAGGCGCAGCGACTGGAACTCCGGGCCGAAGCTCCCCGCGGCCTGCGGCAGCGACTGCCACCAGCGCGCCAGGAACAGGGCGCACATCGCGAGCAGCACGGTCAGCACCGTGACCCAGCCCCACAGCGTGCGCGCGAGCGCCTCGGCCAGCCCATCCTTCTCCAGGTCCAGCGGCAGTCCCTGGCGCTGCATCTCGTCCGCCATGTCGCGCACGAAGGGCAGCCAGAACTGCTGCGGATCGCCGAAGGCGACGTGCAGCACGACCAGCATCGCCGCACCCGCCAGCGTCGCCACCTGCAGGCAGAGCGCCAGCGACTGCGTCTGCGAGAGCAGCCAGGCCAGCGCCATCGGCGGGCCGAGCACCCAGGCAGCATAGATCAACCCGACGGGGATGGGGCGCCCGAGCAGCCACATCGCCCCGGCCAGCAGGGCGCTCGCGCCGAGCGCCACCGACAGGCCGATCCGGCCGCCTCGCACCAGGGTCACGAGACCCGGCACGGCGCCCGGCAGGAAGAACGCGAACCCGAGCCCGAACAGCGGCAGCAGTCCCAGCAGGCCGGTCATCACGACCGCACCGCCGGGGTTTGCGGCGAGCCAGAGGGCGAGCGTCCGGTTCATGTTGGCGCCCCGGCGGGACTCCCGCGCGGCGCCCGGTCGTCTCAGTGCTGGTCCGTGTACGGGAGCAGCGCCAGGAAACGGGCCCGCTTGATGGCCAGCGAGAGCTGGCGCTGGTAGTTCGACCGCGTGCCGGTGATGCGGCTCGGGACGATCTTGCCCGTCTCGGTGATGTAGCCCTTCAGCGTGGCGAGGTCCTTGTAGTCGATGCGCTCGACGCCCTCGGCCGTGAACTTGCAGAACTTACGACGGCGGAAAAAACGTGCCATGGGTCACCCGATGAATGCTGTGGTTGCTGTGGTGCGGGTCAGTCGGCCGAACGCTCGCGGCGGTCGCCGCGGTCGTCGTCGCTGGCCTCGGGCAGCGTCGATTCCTCGGCGCGGCCACCCTCTTCGGCGGCCTTCGCCATCGGCGACGGCTCGGTGACGGCCGCGGGCATCGCAATGACCATGTTGCGGATCACGGCGTCGCTGAAGCGGAACGACGCGGTCAGCTCGTCGAGCGCGGGCTTGTCGCACTCGACGTTCATCAGCACGTAGTGGGCCTTGTGGACCTTGTTGATCGGGTAGGCCAGCTGGCGCCGGCCCCAGTCCTCGAGGCGGTGGATCGCACCGCCGCCCGCGGTGATGATGCCGCGGTAGCGCTCGATCATGGCGGGGACCTGTTCGCTCTGATCCGGATGGACCAGGAACACGATTTCGTAATGACGCATGTCATCGCTCCTTGTGGGTTTGCCGCCCGGATTGGCTGGTGCGGCAAGGAGTTACTCGGGACCGCGCAACCCCTGAGGGGGCGCTACGGGGCCGCCAAGGATAGCGGAGCGGGCCCGCTCGCGCAAATAATTGGGGACACTCACTATTTTTCGCAGGTGGACAGTCGCCGATCGGGACAGCCCCCGTCGAAAAATAGTGAGTGTCCCCAATTATTTGCGCGGCCTGGCCCGCCGCTGGCGGACGGCCTCGTAGAGCACCACCCCGGCCGCGACGGACACGTTGAGGCTCTCGACCGCCCCGGCCATGGGGATCGAGACGAGCTGGTCGCAGCACTCGCGCGTCAGCCGGCGCATGCCCTCGCCTTCCGAGCCCATCACGAGGACGGTCGGCCCGGTCAGCTCGACGTCGTAGATCGTCCGGTCGGCGTCGTCGGAGGTGCCGATCAGCCACAGTCCGCGCGACTTCAGGTCGCGCAGCGTGCGCGCGAGATTCACGACCGACACGAACGGGACGGACTCGGCCGCGCCCGCGGCCACCTTGCGCGCCACCGGCGTGAGCCCGGCCGCCCGGTCGCGCGGCGCGACGACCGCGGTCACCCCGGCGGCATCCGCGCTGCGCAGGCAGGCGCCGAGGTTGTGCGGGTCCTGCACGCCGTCGAGCACGAGCAGCAGCGGCGCGCCCGCGGCCGCCTCGAGGGCCTCCTCCAGCTGCGTCTCCGGGTCGCCGGCCCGGGCCTGCAGCTCGGCCACCACGCCCTGGTGACGCCCGCCGTCGGCGAGCTTGTCGAGCTGCGCGGCATCCGCGGCCGCGATTGCGACCCCGGCGCGCTCGGCCAGGACGCGGATCTCCGCGAGCCTCGCGTCGTCGCGCGCCGAGCCGAGCAGCAGGCGGCGGACGCGCTGCGGGGAGCGCGCCAGCATCACGCGCACCGGGTGGATGCCGTAGGTGATCGCGGCGGCCATCAGCGCCGCCTCCGGCCGGAGCGCAGGAACCGCGGCCGGCGCTCCACGGCCATCTCGCCGGCGAGTTCGAAGTCGACGCGGCGGTCGTCGAGCGACACGTTGCTGACGCGGACGCGGACGCGGTCGCCGAGCTTGAACACCTTGCCCGAGCTGCGCCCGACCAGCCGGTAGCCACTCGAATCGCGAGTGAAATAGTCCTGGCCGAGGGCCGAGACGTGCAGCAGGCCGTCGACCTGCAGGCCGTCGAGCTGCACGAACAGCCCGAAGTCGACCACGCCCGAGACGATGCCGTCGAACTCCTCGCCGACGCGCTCCTGCATGTAGTAGCACTTGAGCCAGGCCACCGCTCCGCGCGTGGCCTCGTCGGCGCGCCGCTCGCGGAACGAGCAGTCCTGGCCGAGCGCCGGGAACGCGCCGTGCCAGTCGACCAGCTGCTGCGGATCCCCCTCGCGCAGCACCTGGCGGATGCCGCGGTGGACCACGAGGTCGGGGTAGCGGCGGATGGGCGAGGTGAAGTGCGCGTAGTGCTCGAGCGCGAGGCCGAAGTGGCCGATGTTGCCGGGCTGGTACACGGCCTGCGGCATCGAGCGGATGATGGCCGTCGAGATGAGCGGCGCATCCGGCCGGTCGCCGATCTTCTGCAGCAGGTCGCGCAGGTGCTCGGGCGTCACCTCCTCGGGCGGCGGCAGCCACAGCCCGAACTCGCGCAGGAACTGGCGCAGGGTCTCCAGCCGCTCGAGTTCCGGCAGGCCGTGCACGCGATACAGCGTCGGCACCTTGTGGCGATCGAGGAAGCGGGCCGCGGCGACGTTCGCCGCGATCATGCACTCCTCGATCAGCCGGTGGGCGTCGTTGCGCGGCGCCTCCACCAGCGCGGCGACGCGGCCCTGCCCGTCGAACTTGAGCTTGAGCTCCGGCGTGTCGAGCTCGAGCGCGCCGCGGCCCGTGCGCTCGTGCGTGAAGGCCTTGTAGACGCCGTGCAGCGCGAGCAGGCGCTCGCGCAGGCGCTCGAGCTTCCCGTCGTGCGGCCGGTTCGGCTGCTCGAGGAACGCGCCCACCTCGTGGTAGGTCAGGCGGGCCTTCGAGCGCATCACGCCCTCGAAGAAGCGCGAGCGCGTGATGCGCCCGCGATCGGTCACGCGCAGTTCGCAGCACAGGCACAGCCGGTCCGCGTCGGGCACCAGCGAGCACAGTCCGTTCGACAGCGCCTCCGGCAGCATCGGCAGGACACGGTTCGGGAAGTACACCGACGTGCCGCGCTCGCGCGCCTCGACGTCGAGCGGGCTGCCCGGCGCCACGTAGTGCCCGACGTCGGCGATGGCGACGATCACGCGCCAGCCCGTGCCGCTGCGCTCGCACCAGACCGCGTCGTCGTAGTCGCGCGCGTCCTCGCCGTCGATCGTGACCAGGTCGAGGTCGCGCAGGTCCTCGCGACCGGCGACGGCGGCCTGAGGGATCTGACGCCCGAACGCCTCGGCCTCGGCCACCACCCCGGCCGGGAACTCGAACGGGAGCGAATGCGAATGAATCGCGATGTCGACCTCCATGCCCGGCGCCCCGTGATCACCGAGGACGCGCGTGACGCGGCCGACCGGCTGGCCGAGCCGCGACGGCTGCTGGGTGAGTTCGACGATGACGACCTGCCCGCTTTCGGCGCCGCCGAGCTGGCTGGAGGGCACCAGCACACGGTGCGTGATGCGCGGGTTGTCGGCCGTGAGGAAGGCCACGCCGGCCTCGACCTGCAGGCGACCGACGACCTCCCGGGTCCGCCGCTCCAGCACCTCGACGACGCTGCCCTGGGGCTTGCCGCGAAAGCGCGTCGCCTCGATGCGCACCGCGACGCGGTCGCCGTGCATGATTTCGCGCATCTGCTGGCCCGGCAGGTAGACCGGCGCCGAGGCGTCGTCCGGCAGGAGCAGTCCGTCGCCGTTGCGGTGCGCCTGCACCGTGCCGACCACGAGGCCCGGCAGCTGCTCGCGCAGGCAGTACTGCCCGCGGCGGTTCGGCATGACCTCGCCGCGCCGGGCGAGATCCTGCAGGATCGCCTCGATGCCGGCCGGATCCAGTCCGGCCGCCGCGGCGACCTCCTCGATGCGCAGCGGCCGGCCGGCCTTGCGCAGCGCCGCCAGGACGGCGGACTGCGGATTGAGCGCCGGCCGCTTGGCCGCGCGCGTACGGGCATCGCTGCCGCCGCCGTTGGCGGCGCGCGAGCGACGATTGCGTTCTCTTCTCATGTTTCCTTCGTTGACAGTCCCGAGGACCGCCAGTAAATTGCGCCACCTTCCAGAGCACCCCCGGGGTGCCTCGACACCTGTGCCCAGGTGGCGGAATTGGTAGACGCACTAGTTTCAGGTACTAGCGGGTAACACCGTGGAGGTTCGAGTCCTCTCCTGGGCACCATCGCCGGAATATCTTCTGGGATCAATCGCTTGGACAATACCCCCCGGCGCACCGGGCTGCCCCGGCGGCACTCGGGCGGGCGTCCGGCAACCCTTGCCGGGCCGGGGCGCGCGGCCTGCCTCTCGGCACGCCGCGACCGGCCACGCGCTCACAACGCGCGCGAGATCAGCTCCTTCATGACCTCGTTCGTGCCGCCGTAGATGCGCTGCACGCGCGAGTCGGCGAACATGCGGCACACGACGTACTCGTTCATGTAGCCGTAGCCGCCGAACAGTTGCTGGCACTCGTCGAGCACCTTCTGCTGCATGTCGGTGACCCACCACTTGGCCATCGCGGCCGTCTCGGTGTCGAGCTTGCCCTCGACCAACTGCTCGATGCAGCGGTCGACGAACACGCGCGCGACGCGCGTGTGGGTCACGCACTCGGCGAGCTTGAACTTCGTGTTCTGGTAGGCCGCGACCGGCTGGCCGAAGATCTTGCGCTCGTTGACGTACTTGACCGTCTCCTCGATCGCGCCTTCCATCGAGGCCACGCCGCCGAGGGCGATGAGCGCGCGCTCGTACGGCAGGTCGCCCATCAGCATGTGCATGCCCTTGCCTTCCTCGCCGAGCAGGTTGGCCGCGGGCACGCGTACGTCCTCGAAGAACAGCTCGGCCGTGTCCTGCGCCTGCAGGCCCATCTTGTCCAGCACGCGACCGACCCGGTACCCCTTCAGGTCGGGCGTCTCGACCATCAGGATCGACAGGCCGCGGCTGCGGTCGTTCGGGTCGGTGCGCACCACCAGCATGAGGATCTCGGCCGAGCCGCCGTTGGTGATGAAGATCTTGGAGCCGTTGACCACGTAGTGGTCGCCGTCGCGCACCGCGCGCGTGCGGATGGCCTTGAGGTCGGAGCCGGCGCCGGGCTCGGTCATGCCGATGGCGCCGATCAGCTCGCCGCGCGCCATGCGCGGCAGGAAGCGCTGCTTCTGCTCCTCGCTGCCGTAGTTGAGCACGTAGTGGGCGGCGATGCTGTGCACGCCCTGGCCGAAGCCGGAGATGCCGCGCCTCGCGGTTTCCTCGTAGAGCAGGGCCTCGTGGCGGAAGTCCCCGCCCCCGCCGCCGTACTCGGCCGGCACGTCCATCAAGAGGAAGCCGGCCGCCCCGGCCTTGCGCCACACCTCCTTCCCGACGGTGTGCTGCTTGCGCCACTGGGCGTCGAAGGGAAGCATCTCCGTCTCGACGAAACGCGAAATGGCCTCGCGCAACATGCGCAGGTCGTCGTCCATCCAGGGGGATTCGTAGGGCGTCATGGCGGTCATTCGTACGGGTGGCGAAGCACGATGGTCTCGGCGCGGTCCGGCCCGGTCGACACGATGTCGATGGGCACGCCGCCGAGTTCCTCGAGGCGGGCGAGGTACTTGCGGGCCGCGGCCGGCAGCCCGTCGAACTCGACGATGCCGGCGGTCGATTCCTTCCAGCCCGGATGGTCCTCGTACACCGGCTCGCATTCGGAGAACCGGTGCGGCAGCAGCGGCGGCACGGCGTGCACCTCGCCGTCGATGCGATAGCCGGTGCAGATGCGCAGCGTGTCGAGGCCGTCCAGCACGTCGAGCTTGGTGACGCCGAGGCTGGAGATGCTGTTGTGCAGGACGGCGCGGCGCAGCGCCACCGCGTCGAACCAGCCGCAGCGGCGCGGCCGGCCGGTCACCGCGCCGAACTCGTGCCCGACGCGCGAGAGGTGCTCGCCGGTCTCGTCGAACAGCTCGGTGGGGAACGGGCCCGCGCCGACGCGGGTCGTGTAGGCCTTCACGATGCCGAGCACCCGGTGGATGTCGCGCGGCCCGAGGCCGGTGCCGACCGCCGCCTCGCCCGCGATGGTGTTGGACGAAGTCACGAACGGATAGGTGCCCACGTCCACGTCGAGCAGCGCACCCTGCGCGCCCTCGAACATGATGTTGCCGCCGCGCTGCATCGTGGTGCGCAGGGCGTCGCTGACGTCGGTGACCAGCGGCTCGAGCCGCTCGGCCAGCGCCACCATCTCGTTCAGCAGCGGCTGGAAATCGATGCCCTCCGCGCTGTAATAACGGCCCAGCAGGAAGTTGTGGTAGTCGAGGATCTCGCCGAGCCGCGCAGCCAGCCGGTCGCGCTGGAAGAGGTCGGCCACCCGCACCGCGCGCCGCGCGACCTTGTCCTCGTACGCCGGGCCGATGCCCCGCCCGGTCGTGCCGATGGCGTTCGCGCCGCGGGCGCGCTCGCGGGCCCGGTCCAGCGCGACGTGCGACGGCAGGATGAGCGCGCAGTTCGGGCTGACGCGCAGCCGCTCGTAGACGGGCACGCCGCGCTGCACCAGCGCATCGGCCTCGCGGAACAGCGCGTCGAGCGAGAGCACGACGCCGTTGCCGATGAAGCACTGCACGCCGGGGTGCAGGATGCCGGAGGGGATCAGCGAAAGGACGGTCTTCTGTCCGCCGATGACCAGCGTGTGGCCGGCATTGTGGCCGCCCTGGAAGCGCGCGACGGAGGCGACCCGCTCGGTGAGCAGGTCCACGATCTTGCCTTTGCCTTCGTCGCCCCACTGGGCGCCGATGACGACGAGGTTGATTGCCATGAAGCTCTTTACTGCCTGGTGCCGGGGTTCAGTGGCCGCCGCGGACCAGGTACAGCAGCAGCGCACCCGCGATCATGCTGACCAGACCGAAGATACGCAACGTCCGGTCGTCGAGTTTCGACAGGGCGGCGAGAGTGCGTCTCATCCCGGCGGGGTTCGCGAACGGGACGAGCCCTTCGAGCACCAGGTAGAGGGCGAAGGCAGCCCAGAGGTCGCGCCACTCCACCGACGGGACCGGCCGCCGCTCAGCGGCCGGGTTCCTTGAGGTACTTGAAGAAGTCGCCGTCCGGGGCCACCACCAGCACGTCGCCCGGCTTGCCGATCGACTTCCGGTAGGCCTGCATGCCTCGGTAGAACGAGTAGAACTCCGGATTGCGCCCGTACGCCTTGGCGTAGATGTCGGCCGCGATGGCGTCGCCCTCGCCGCGCGTGATCTCGGCCTGGCGGTAGGCATCGGCGAGGATCTCGGTGCGCTGGCGGTCGGCCTCGGCGCGGGTGCGCTCGGAGACGGCCGAGCCTTCGGCGCGCAGCTGCGCCGCCTGCCGGGCGAAGTCCTGGCTCATGCGCCGGAACACCGAGTCGCTGACTTCCTCGGGCAGCTCGATGTTCTTCACGCGCACGTCCACCAGCGTGATGCCGAGGCTGCCGACGTTCGTGCCGGCGATCTTGAGCACCTCGCCGAGGAACTCGCTGCGGTCGGCCGCCACGACCTGCTGGATCGTGCGCCGGGCGATCACGCTCTTGATGCCGTCCTTGACGATTTCGCCGAGCCGGCGGTTGGCGACTTCCTCGGCCCCCCCCCGCATGGAGGTGTAGTAGCGCGCCACGTCGTCGATGCGCCACTTCACGAAGAAGTTGATCTTGAGGATCTTGCCCTCGCTGGTGAGGAACTGCTCCGAGGTGTAGTCCTCGGTCAGGATCCGCTTGTCGAACTTGCGCACGTTGTTGAGGAACGGCACCAGGAAGTGCAGGCCCGGGTCGTAGTCCGCGCGCACGATCCGGCCGAACTCCATCTTGAGCGCCAGTTCCGTCTCGCGCACGGTGAATGCAGACATCGACACCAGCAGCACGGCAAAGCCGGTCAGCAGGAGGGGCATGAGGCCGCGGTTGCTCATCAGCGTGACCCCCGCTCGCGCAGTGCGTCGTTGGTGGCTGCCGACGGCGCCTCCTGCGCCTGGCGCGGCGGCGCGGTGGCCGGGATCTGCCGCTGCTCGTCGAGCGTGAGCGGACGGGCCCGCTGCTCGGTGAGCTTGTCGAGCGGCAGGTAGAGCATGTTGCCGGTGCCCTTGGTGTCGACCAGCACCTTGGCCGTGCTGCCGAACACCTCTTCCATCGTCTCGTAGTACAGGCGCTGGCGCGTCACGCCCGGCGCGCGCTCGTAGCTCTCGAGCAGCTTGGCGAAGCGCGCGGCCTCGCCCTCCGCGTCGGCGACGAGGCGGGCCTTGTAGGCGATGGCGTCCTCGCTCTGGCGCGCCGCCGAGCCGCGCGCCTTGGGCAGGATGTCGTTGGAGTAGGCCTGCGCCTCGAGCGCGAAGCGCTCCTTGTCCTCGCGGGCCTTGATCGCGTCGCGCTGGGAGTTCTGCACCTGGTCGGGCACGTTCACGCCCTGCAGGTTGACCGAGGTCACCTCGATGCCGGTCTTGTACAGGTCGAGCGTGCGCTGGACCAGCTCCTTGGTCCGGGCGGTGATCTCCTGGCGGCCGGCCTCGAGCACGAAATCGAGCGTGTTGCGCCCGACCGTCTCGCGGATGGCGCTCTCGCTGACCTGGCCCAACGTCGCCTCCGGGTCCCGCACGTTGAAGACGAACGCGACCGGGTCGGCGCGCCGGTACTGGACCGCGATGTTGATGTCGACGAGGTTCTCGTCGGAGGTCAGCATGCGCGTCTGGTCGCTGAAGCTCTCGAAGGCCTCGACGTTGACGATCTGGCGGGCCTCGATCGGCCAGGGCAGGTGGATGTTGATGCCCGGGTCGGCGGTGCGGGAGAACTTGCCGAACCGCGTGACGACCGCGCGCTCGGCGGCGTCCACCTTGTACAGGCCGGTCATGCCCCAGACCGCGAGCAGCACGAGGACGACGGTCGCGAAGCCGAAGCCGCGCACGGCCGGGCTGCCGCCTCCGCCTCCGCCTCCGCCATCGCCGCCCCTGCCGCCAAACATCGCCGACAGTTTGCGTTGCAGGTTCCGCAGGGCCTCGTCCAGGTCGTTGGGCGACTGGTTGGGGCGGTTGCCCCAGGGATTGCGGTTCCTGCCCGGTTCGTTCCAGGCCATGGGTCAGTGTGCTCCGGGTTCGGAAGTCAGCTCACTGCGGTGAGCCGCTCGGATTGTAGGAACGGCTCCGCGGCCGCACAAGGCGATATTGCCGCCGGAAGTTCGATGCCGTCCTCGCGGCAGATTCGCTCGAGGTCGTGGCGGCGCAGGCTGACTTCCAGTTCCAGCACCCCGTCGTCGCGCGCACGCTGGGCCAGCACGGCGCCCGCGGCGTACAGGCGGGCCCGCGCCCGCCCCTGGCTCGGCGCGAGGGCCAGCCACCCGTGCCAGAGGTCCAGCCCCAGCGCCTCGTGCAGCGCGATGCGCAGCAGGTCGACGCCCGCGCCTGTGTGGGCCGAGAGCCACACGCGCTGCGCCCGCCCGTCGGCGCCCCGCTCGAGGCGCGGTGCGTCGCCGGTGCGGTCGATCTTGTTGTAGACCTCGACCTGCGGCAGGTCGCTCGCGCCGACCGACTCGAGCACCTCGTTGACCTGGGCGATGCGCTCGGAGCGCTCCGGGTCCGAGGCATCGATGACGTGCAGCAGCAGGTTCGCCTCGCGGGCCTCCTGCAGCGTCGAGCGGAACGCCGCCACCAGTTCGTGCGGCAGGTCGCGCACGAAGCCCACGGTGTCGGCCAGCGCCGTCTCGAGTCCGGGCGCGAGGTGCAGGCGGCGCACCGTCGGATCGAGGGTCGCGAACAGCTGGTCGGCCGCATACGCGCCGGCGTCGGTCATCCGGTTGAAGAGCGTCGACTTGCCGGCGTTCGTGTAACCGACCAGCGCGATGGTCGGGACCTCGGCCCGGCGTCGCTCCTGCCGCGTGGTCGCGCGCTGCACGAGCACCTTGTCGAGCCGGTCGTTGAGCGCCTTGATGCGCTTCGCGATCAGGCGCCGGTCGGTCTCGAGCTGGGTCTCGCCCGGGCCGCGCAGGCCGATGCCGCCGCCGCGCTGGCGCTCGAGGTGGGTCCAGCCGCGCACCAGGCGCGTGGACATGTGCTCGAGCTGCGCCAGCTCGACCTGCAGCTTGCCCTCGAAGGTCCGCGCGCGCTGCGCGAAGATGTCGAGGATGAGGCCGCTGCGATCGAGCACGCGGCACTGCAGTTCCTTCTCGAGGTTGCGTTCCTGGCTGGGCGAGAGCGCGTGATCCACGACCACGAGGTCGGCGCCGAGCGCGACCAGCCGCTCGCGGATCTCGCGCACCTTGCCGCTGCCGAGCAGGAAACGGGGATCGGCCGTCTTGCGGGTGACGGTGAGCACTTCGAGGACGGTGGCGCCGGCCGAGCGCGCGAGCTGACCGAATTCCTCGACGCGATCGGCCTCGGGCGCACGGCCGAGCCCGACGCAGACGAGGATCGCGCGCTCTCCGCTCCCCGGGCGCTCGAACAATCAGGCCTCCGGCGTGCCGCGCGACTCCGTCACGCGGCAGGCGGTTCTTCGGTCGTCACGCCGCCCTCTTCGTCGGACGCGAGCCGCACGTTGCGGGCCGGGACCACCGTAGAAATGGCGTGCTTGTAGACCATCTGGCTGACGCTGTTGCGCAGCAGGACCACGAACTGGTCGAACGAGTCGATCTGACCCTGCAGCTTGATGCCATTCACCAGGTAGATCGAGACGGGAATGCGTTCCTTGCGGAGCGCGTTGAGGAACGGGTCCTGAAGGGACTGGCCCTTAGCCATGGTCAAGACTCCTTGTTTTTCGGGTGCCGGTTCGTTCCTGCCGCACTCTCTTCCGTGAGAAGGCCGTAACGCCCGTCAAAACCTGGACGGGGCAAGAACGATGCCGAGTCTAGCACAGCGCCGCCGGGCTTCCGCCCGGCCGCGCCTGCTCGACAGCCCTCAGGATGGGGCCAAGCTCATGATCTTCAAGGGATCGCTGCCAGTGAAGGCCGGCGTCGGCCCGCAACCAGGTGAGCTGCCGCTTGGCCAGCTGGCGGGTCGCCCGCTTGGCGGCCGCCACCGCCTCCTCCAGCGGGCACTCCCCGGCGCAGTGGCGCCACAGCTGGCGGTAGCCGACCGCCCGCATGCTCGGCAGGTCGGCGTGCAGGTCGCCGCGGCCCTGCAGGGCACGGACCTCGCCGAGGAAGCCCTCCGCGAGCATCTCGTCGAAGCGCGCCTCGATGCGCGCATAGAGGACGTCGCGCTCGAACGGCAGCAGGGCGAAGCGGGCCAGGCGCAGCGGCGAGGGCTCGGCGAGCTTCTGCAGCTCCGACAGGGGGCGCCCGGTGAGTCGGATGACCTCGAGCGCACGCTGGATGCGCTGGGCGTCGCGGGGCCGGATGCGCGCGGCCGCAGCGGGGTCGAGGCGCGCGAGCTGCGCGTGCAGCGCCGGCCAGCCGGCCGCGCGCGCCTCGGCGTCGAGGGCCGCGCGCACCGCGGGATCGGCGTCGGGCAACGGGGCGATGCCGTGCGTGAGCGCGTGGAAATAGAGCATCGTGCCGCCGACCAGCAGCGGCACCCGGCCGCGGGCCCGGATCGCGGCGATCAGCTCCAGCGCGTCCCGCCGGAAGCGGCCGGCCGAATACGCCTCGCGCGGATCGCAGACGTCGACGAGGTGGTGCGGCACCTGCGCGCGCATCGCGGCGGTCGGCTTGGACGTCCCGATGTCCATCCCGCGGTAGACCAGCGCCGAGTCGACCGAGACGACCTCGACCGGATGGCGCCGCGCCAGCTCCAGCGCGAGCGCCGTCTTGCCCGTGCAGGTCGGGCCCATCACGAGCACGGCGTCCAGGGCCTCCATCGCCGTGCTCAGCGGCCGCGCAGGAACAGGCGGTCGAGGTCGTCCATGCCGAGGAACGACCAGGTCGGCCGGCCGTGCACGCACTGGTCCGCCCGCAGCGTCGTCTCCATCTCGCGCAGCAGCGCGTTCATCTCCGGCACCGTGAGCCGCCGGTTG